>Ga0070665_100000045_pt1 | contig 275023 bp, 253 predicted proteins | sample KBSS13metaG_FD_65862 | JGI IMG/M metagenome (GOLD analysis project Ga0070665, IMG submission 65862) | Switchgrass rhizosphere microbial communities from Kellogg Biological Station, Michigan, USA - KBS S1-3 metaG | ecosystem: Host-associated > Plants > Roots > Rhizosphere > Soil ... | reverse complement strand
TTTCTGCAGAAAGATGCTCTTGGAAGGGGCGGACACGTCGCCCGATGAGGCACGGGGCGTGCCATGTTTCAGGTCACTACCTGACAAAGGACGAGGGATTTTCGCTCACAATGTCGTAAAGGGCATCAAGGTCATCAGCGAATTGGGGAATGGCTTTCATCGACCAGAGGTGAAATTTTTTGGCCCGGTCCGGCATGCCATGTTGCAGGTAGAAAGCGTAGACGATTGCGGGCACGCAAATATTATAGAGGTTGCATTCCACCTCGAGCTTGGCGAGTCCGGGCGCTGGGTAAGGATGGAGGCCCCGGGTCTGGTTCACGTCCATTCGTTCCTCGACGAAATTGACTTTTCCAAGAGCATCAAGTGCTGAGTCGAACTTACCCGACTTGAGTTGCTCGGGAGGTTGGGCCTTGAGGTAGGTGAGGAGGATTTCCCACGCCAGAATGTGAGGCGTTTCGCCGATCCACGGATTGTCTGGCTCCGTGTTATGAGCGACGACCTTGGTGAGACCATCAAGATGAGTAGCCGGATCGTCTTGGGCGAGGGCGTTGAAGAAGATGGGGGCAAATTCGCTGCGGTCGACGTTGGCGTGAAAAATCGCGGCGAGCTTACCGTCCTTGGGCGAGAAGGTGACAAGGCTTGCCACGGCAGCCTGCCGGACTTCGACATCGGGGTCGTCGAGCAACCTGGCGATCAGGTCGGCGTTTTCCGGCTGTTGTTGGATACCCATGGTCATGGCCGCGGCAGAGCGGACTTCCGGGGCCTTGTCCTTGATGAGGGCGGAAAGTTGTTCCCGCGTGGCCAAGGCGGGATAATCGGAGAGCAGAAGCGTGGCCGAGCGGCGGACGGCGGGGGAAGGATCGGTCAGCCAGGCCGTGAGCGGCCCGGCGATGGTGGGATCCGACAGGAGGCCGAGGGAGGCAATGGCCGTCGCCCGCGTGTCCGCATCGGCCTTGCCGTTGGCCACAGACAACAGCCCCAAGCGGCACAAATACCCGCCGGCGTTCGTCTTTTTGGGGTCGCGGACACCGACATTGACGATTTTCACCGCGGCCCTGGCATTGAGCCAGTCGAGGGTTGCCTCGTCGGACAGGTAGGGACTTTCCGAGCCGATGACGCGCATGGCTTCCTGAGCAATCCTTGGATCTGGATTGGTGAGGAACGGCCAGAGTCCCGCCATGACGGTTTTACGATCAAAGGTCAATTCTTTCTTCTCCCAGAGAGAAACGGCACCGCCGCTTAATCGGTTGAGTTGGCGGATCGAATATAAGGTGGAATCGGCATTGGCCTGGGCAAGATTTCCGATCATTTCGACGCAGAGTGCTTCCGGAAAACTTTTCAGGGTGAAGGGATGATCATCAGCGCATGGGGTGACGGTGTTGTCAGTAGTTGTCGGATTGGTCCAGAGCTGCTGATAGAGGCCGGTCGTGTCAGTGTGCTTGGCGCACACGAGATAGGTTTTTCCGACGGTGAATTCATAATATTTCGATGACCAACCAAGGAGGTATTCCGTCGAGATTCCACTATTGGCATGTTGAAAATTTACGCGGTCGATGGAAGGCGGCCCCAAGAACAAGGAAATGATCTTGAAAGTGGTAATGGTGACATGCGGGTCTTTCGTAGAGTTGTCTTCGAGAACGGTGCCTTTGAAAATGATGTCGGATTGCTGAAAGATTTCATCGATGGATGGGCCTGACGGAACGGCGAAGCTCTGTACGTTTTGACCCAGAAGCAGCAGGGCAGACAGGAGAATAATGAAGCGCCAGGGCAGGGCTGTTCGCATGGCTCAAATCATGGAGGAAACAACCCGGGAATGTGTCAGGAAATTGTAAAAATCCTAGAACAGGGAACGGACCGTTGCGAGGACGCACGACGGCTGCTTAAGGCCTAACCCTGCGTGACGTAATCGGGGCGCTTCTTGGAACGGATGCTCAGGAAGGTGGGCAGGATCTGGTGCGAGCGGATGACGGAATTGGCGCGCTTGAGGCGACGGCTGAGGAGCGTGTTGATGCCGAGGACAGCGGCGCAACCGGCGTGAGGCCAGTCGGTGAGGAATTGCTGAAGATTACCGACATCGATATGCCAGAGCTGGCCGGGTTGGGTGCAGGTCACCGTGGCGGAGGTGACGCCGGGCTGAAAAACGGCGACTTCGCCGAGGCAATCGCCCGCGCCGACGTCATCAAGGTGCACTTCCTGTCCGGTGGCATGGGTGCAAATCTTGAAGGATCCGCTGAGGACGACATAGAGATTAAAATTCTGTTCGCCCTCGCGAATGACCACTTGGCCGGGCGTGGTTTGCTCGACGACGCCATAGCTGGCGAATCGTTCGCGCGCTTCATCGTCCATGAAGGCCAGAATGCCGGTGCGGGGAAGAATTAATTCTGACATGGAAAAGAATCGCTAAAATCGTTACCTTAGGGTACGACTCTGGCAGCGTCGGAAGCAAATTAATTTCATGGAAGAAAATCAAGACCACTCCCTGCATGGCGCCGTTCCCGAAGGATTCGAGGAACTTCCCCCGCCTTTGCCGCCGCTGGGAATTCTCTCGAATCTAAGCGACCGTTCCCTGACAAACCTGGCATCCTATGGGCGTTATGACAAGGTCCCCCCGGAAACCGTGATCATCAAGGAGGGCGAACCGCAGGACCGCTTTTATGTGGTGGTCGCCGGTAAATTGGCGATCACGGCCTTGGCCAGCGGAAAAGAAGTTGCGCTCAGCACGGCCGAGGTAGGCGAATGCCTCGGCGAGGTCAGCCTTCTTGAGCCGGGGGCGGCCTCCGCCACGGTGAAAGTTGTTGAATCGGCGACCTTGTGGAGCATGGACCTGAACGATCTGCGCACGTATCTTACCGAGCATGCTGGCGGCGGCGGCGCGCTGCTTATGGGTATGGCCTCCTGCCTCAGCCAGCGGCTGCGCCAGGCGAACCAGTTGATCGCGAAGCACCGTGTCGTGCCGGTGGAGACGTTGCCCGCGGGTCGTGAACGGGCCATCACCGCCGAGAACACGCCCGTCCAAGTCGGCTTCTTTGACCGCCTGAAAAAGTCGATGGGTGCCGGGGAGAAGAAGGTCAAGATTTCGACCGAGATCAAGTTGTAGGGAACTGGCTTACCTCCACTCGGTACGCCGCAATCTCAAGACCGTAAGTCTTTTTCACTGCCCGGCCGGCGAGGTGCCCGCCTTTTGCCGAGCAGAGATCGCTTCGGCGGCAAGGTCGGGATCATAATTGAGCAGCCGTTGGATGTCCGGGGAGAGCTGGGAGATGTCGATGACTGCGCTGCCCTGATCATAAAAGATGGAGACCCGGTCGGCGTCGACCTTTTCGATGATGACGTTGTGATAGGTTTTGCCGTCCGAGGTTGTCCAGGTCCAGGCTGATTGAGAGGGTAGGGGAGAAGGAGGGACGAACACTTTGTTTGTCGCGGGAGGCGACGGTGCGTGGGTCGGTTGTGGAACTTCAGTGACATGACCGGAATTGAGATAGTTGGTGCTGTCGGGCGTAATGTAGACGACCCCGGAAGATTTCTTGGGAGCAGTTGCCGCTGCGGCGGCGGTTTCTTCGGGGGTGACGGGCACCGTTTCGGCAGCATCACCAGCCCGGAGGACGTCCAGCATCTTGTTCCAGTCTTTCGGTTGCTGGAACCGCATATAGATTGCACCGCCCAAGACCAGAAAGATAAGGACGAGGGGAAAGTGTTTCATCCAGGAGGAGGATATGGGTATCCCAAGAACGGTCAACTTCTTAGCGGAAGGATAAGAGGAGATCCTGTGATCGTCCTACAGGGAGAGTGATTTTTTTCCCATTTAGGGGTTGCGCTTCCTTTTGCGCTGCTTACACTGCGCCCTCTTACCCCCGAAACATCAATTAACAGTATCGTTATCTATGGAGACTTTTTTAACTAACAACGGAATTTGCAGCGCCCTTGTCCTGGGTGCCCTTGCCATCGTCACGGCCATTATTCTTGCGGTCAAAGTTCGTGCGGCCGGGACCGGCACCGACCTGATGCGGGAAATCGCCGCCGCCGTCGAAGAAGGCGCGAAGGCCTATCTCAGCCGCCAGATCAAGACGATCAGCGCCATTGCCATCGTGCTTTTGATCCTTATCGCTTATTTCAAGGGCATTCCCTGTGCGATCGGTTTTTTGATTGGGGCGGTTTGCTCTCTTCTCGCCGGTTTCATCGGCATGCGGGTGGCGGTCATCACCAACATCCGTACGGCCCAGGCGGCCACCATCGGCGCCCAGCCGGCCTTGCGCATCGCCTTTAACGGTGGCGCGGTCACGGGGCTTCTCGTCGTCGGTCTTGCCCTCCTGAGCGTAGGCGGTTTCTATCTCGGTGCCGATGCGTTTTTCGGTGAAGCAAGCCACAAGAAGGCGCTCGATGCGATCATTGGTCTGGCCTTGGGCTCGAGTCTTATCTCGGTCTTTGCCCGTCTCGGCGGCGGTATCTATACCAAGGCGGCGGACGTGGGGGCGGACCTGGTCGGCAAGATCGAGCAGAACCTCGACGAAGATGATCCCCGCAACCCGGCGACCATTGCGGACAATGTCGGCGACAACGTCGGCGATTGCGCGGGCATGGCGGCGGACGTCTTTGAAACCTACGCGGTCAGCTTGATCGGCTGCGTCCTGGTTGGCGCACTGACTTTTGCCGGTGCTCCTAACGCGATGGCCTACATCGTTTACCCTTTCCTGATCTGCGGGCTATCGGTCATCGCCTCGGTTCTCGGTATCGTTTTCATCAACGTCGGCAACCAGAAGCCGACCGCCACCTTGCTCACCGGCGTGGCCCTGAGCGCCATTATTGCGGGTGTGCTCTTTCTACCGCTCAGCATGTGGCTTTTCCCGACCGATTGGGTCTCCCTCTATATACCCACGCTTGTCGGACTGGCGATGACCTTCATCACCGTGCTGATCACCAATTACTATACCGCGACTCAATACGCGCCGGTGCAGAAAATCGCCAAGGCTTCTGAAACGGGGCATGCGACCAATATCATCGCGGGGCTGGCCGTCGGTTTGCACGCGGTGTTCTTCCCGGTCGTGTTCATCATCCTCTCGATCATCGTTGCGTATGCCTGCCACCAATTGTACGGCATCGCCATCGCGGTCGTGAGCATGCTCAGCCTCTCGGGCATCATCATTTCGCTCGATGCATTCGGCCCGATTACGGACAACGCCGGCGGTCTGGCGGTCATGTCCAAGCTGCCGAAGGAAGTCCGCAAGATCACCGACGAGTTGGACGCCATCGGCAACACGATGAAGGCCGTGACCAAGGGTTACGCCATCGCCTCTGCCGGTCTCGCCGCGCTCGTGCTCTTCTCCGCCTACGTGAATGAGTTGAAGGCGGCCGCCGTCCAGGTCGAGTTCAGCCTTGAAGACCCGACGATTGTCATCGGTCTCTTCATCGGCGGCATGCTGCCGTTCCTTTTCGTAGCCTACACGATGGACGCGGTGGGCAAGGCTGCCGGGGCCGTTGTGCTTGAAGTGCGCCGCCAGATTAAGGCCAAGCCCGGCATCCTGACCGGCACCGACAAGCCCGAATACGGCACCTGTGTCGATATCGTGACCAAGGCTGCGCTGATCGAAATGATCTTCCCCGCGCTCCTCCCGCTGCTCGGAGTCATCGTCACAATCTCAGTTCCGACGTTGATCGGTCATTTCTTTCCTGCTTCCCTCATGAGCGCAACTGTGGGTGCGAAGGCACTCGGCGGCGTCCTCGTTGGAACGATCGTTACCGGTCTCTTCATCGGCATCTCGCTCACCTCCTCCGGTGGTGCGTGGGACAACGCCAAGAAGTATATCGAGGAAGGCCACCATGGCGGTAAGGGGTCCCCGGCCCACGCGGCGGGCGTTACCGGCGACACCGTCGGCGATCCTTACAAGGACACCTCCGGCCCGGCGATCAACCCGATGATCAAGGTAGTCAACGTTCTTGCGATTTTGATCGTTCCGTTGTTCTTCTAAAAAGAACGATAAGAGTTTTGAAAGGGGAGCCATCCAAAGTGGCTCCCCTTTTTCATTATTAGCAGGTAGCTTCCGGCCATGGATGTTATCAACCGCAACGAGACCAAGCCGTTCACCACGAAGGACGGCTCCGAGATACGGGAACTTCTGGCTTACCGTAATTCCGCCATCCGCAACCAGAGCCTCGCGGAAGCGACCATTGCCGTGGGGACGGCGACCCAAGAGCATTATCACCCAAAATCGGAGGAGATTTACTACATCCTCAGTGGCACGGGCCGGATGAAGTTAGAGGAAGAATTGCGGGGCGTCGGGCCGCTCGATGCCATCGCCATTCCGCCCGGGATGCGGCATAAGATCTGGAATACGGGGACGGTGCCGCTCGTCCTGCTTTGCTGCTGCGCGCCTTGCTATGAGAATGATGACACTGTGATGGTCGAGTAGGAAGACAGGCTGCTTGGCATGGAACGAAATGAGTTGGCGGCATTAGTCTTCCTGCCCAAGGTCCTTGCGTGCGTGACGCGTCTTCGCCCGTCGGCGCTTCAGTTCGACGAACTGCTTCTTCACCCCACGAGGCCTTTGCGCATTCTGCCGTCGCTTCAATTCGCGCGCAGCGCGGCGCGCCAGGTCGGCGGCATCGCGCATCCGTTGCAATTGCGTGGCCAGTAATTTCCAGGCGGCCAGCCGGTTGGAGGCCTGCGTCCGATGCTCCTGCATCTTGAGCAGGATGTTCCGGGGGGCGTAGCGCAGCTGCACACAGGTCGCGACCTTGTTCACATTCTGTCCTCCATGCCCGCCGGAGTGAATGAACGATTCCTCCACCTGGGCAAGATCGCATCCGAGCGCCAGGAGATGCGCGCGCAGGTACTCGGGAGGAAAGGCGCTCATCGCGTGCCACCTTCCGGGAGGGCGGAGGCGCGGCTGATCCGCTCCGGCTCGTAGGGCTCGACATGCACCATCACGTCGCGCACCTGCGGTAATTCCTTTTGCAGGCGGGCCTTTACGGCATGAGCGAGATCATGGCCTTCTTTCACGGAGATATCGGGGTCGACGATCACGTGCATATCGATCATCAAACGCATGCCGAGTTTGCGCACCCAGACCTTGTCGATGCCCTTGATTCCCTCGCAGCCCAGACTGGTTTCCCGGACGAATTCAAGCAATGCCGGATCGACTGAGCCTTCCATCAATTCGTGCAGTGTCGGCCCCAGCAGCCAGAGACCGGTGCCCACCAGCCAGAGGCTCGCCAGCATCGCCGCCCAACTGTCGGCATGGTTCCAGGCAGGGCCTCCGATCCATGCCGCGACGATTCCCGCCAGAGCTGCCACCGAGGTTACCGCGTCGCTGCGCTGGTGCCACGCATCGGCTTTCACCGAGAGGCTCCCGATGTTCTTCCCGCGTTCCAACATCCAGCGGAACATCCGTTCCTTGATCACGATGACCGGTACAAGGACGAGCAGGGTGAGTGGGTTTGGCGCGAGGCGGGGCTCACCCAGCGAAAGCATTGCATGGGAAAAGATCACCGCGCCGATCACGACCAACGCCAGGGCCGTCACCATCGAAGCAAGAGTCTCCGCCCGTCCATGCCCGGAAGGGTGCGACGGGTCGGCCGGTTCCGCAGCGATGCGCAGACCGTAGAGAGTGACGCACGAGCCGGCCACGTCCGAAAAGGATTCCGCCGCGTCAGCCACCAACGCATAAGAATGGCCCAGGAGTCCCGCCGCCAGTTTGGCCGCTCCAAGCGCGCCATTGATGAGGATGCCCTTGATCGCCGAACCCTGACCGGAGCGCAGACTGCGCTCGGGGTTCATGCGCGCGGCTTCGAGCGCTTCGGAAATGGGTTGGGGCATCGGCGAGTATGCGAAGCAGAAATCGAGATTGGCAACACTAACACCTGATGCTGCGGCTAACCTCTACTTCGTCCCGAAATACTTCAGCACTCCCTGCTCCACGGAGGTGGCGTACTGGCGGTAGATGCTGGGGACTTCCTCCCCATGAATATTTTTCGTGCCGAGGTAATCACCCGCGATGATCCGATAATAAGCATCGCGCGCGTTCATGTAGGGGCCCTCGCAATAAATCACCGGGCCGTGGTAGAGCCGGTTGGCCATGAGATCGCGGGCGTAGACACTGGGCACGTCGGTGACGTGGTGGATGGAAGGTGAGTCCTTGAGGACCACGCCCGGCATGTCGGGATAGACCTCTGCCGGATACTTGAGGGTATCGAGCATCTCCTGTCCCACCAGCGCGCAGCCTTTCATTTCCTGTACGGCGGTGCGGTCGAGCAGCTTGCGCATCAGGTCATACTTGTAGTCATCGTAGGTCAACTCGGCTTTCTTCTCGTAGCAGCCGTTGACGAAAATGATGAGGCGGCTCTGATTCGTCAGGGTCGGCTTGTCGGGATCGCCCCAGTCGTCCGCATTGTAGTGGACGCAGATCGTGAGGTCGGGCTTCTGCTTGTTGACCAATTCGGCCCGGGCGCGGATTTCAGCCACGCGATAAAAGAGGAGGGCGGCCTCGTAATCGATCCGCGACTGGGTTGCCTTCGTGCTGTTGCGTTTGGAGACCTGGGGCAACTTGAGCCCGAAGACAAATGACGGAGGATCGGTCTGCGATCCATTGGTCTTGGCCAGCGAGAGGGCGGCAATCGCCTCGTTATGCAGATCATCGGGACGTAAACGGGTCACCGGTTCGTAACCGCGCTTGGCCCAGATGACTTCCGCACCGTCGGCCTTCAGTTTTTCCGCGAGAATTTCGCAGGTGATCAGATTGAGCTTGGCTTCCTCGACGGAGGGATCCTTGCCGATCTTGAAATAGCGGGCCTCCAACTGCGCCCAATCGCCGCCGATATGGCCCGGATCGAGGGCAATCTTGAGCCCCTTGAGCGGTTTTTCCGGATCGGTGGAGACGGCCTTCGTCTTGTAGACGGAGGGCAGGGGGGCCTGGCTGTTGATATCGGGAGCGAATTGAAGCGTGAAGAGGGGCTCAGTCTTGGCCAGGTCGGAATAGAGAGTCACCTTGTCGTCGTCGATCTTGGCGTAGGTCCAAAATGCTTTGTCCGGGGTGTAGATTTCGTTGATCAGGCGGGTAAATTCCCTTTTGGTGATCGTCTTTTGATAAGCATTGAGCGTCGACCAATCGGGCTTGGGAGCCAGCGGTGAGGTCTGGCCGGCAGAGACAGGCAGGGCCGGGAGGGCCAGGCTCAGCAGCGTCAGACAGAAAAGATGCGAAAAAGGGCGAAACGGCATCCATGAAGGAAGCCTCAAGGGGGGCCGAATGCAAGCCGGGATGGAAGGAAAGAACAGAATTAAGCGCTGGATACGGACTTCCCGCTTGTCGTCGGGGCTGGGAGTTCGCATCATGTCACGATCATGTTTTCTCTTCCCGTCCCCAGCCGGAGCGTGTCCCCTTTATGATGAAGTTTCTTCGCAGCCAATCGCAAACGGTGCTGATCGTCGTTCTCGGCGTGATCGGCCTCGGATTCCTCTTTTACGGCAACGCCGGCAATCTTCTTACGAGTCAGGGCGGTGCTCACGTCAGTAATGACTACGGTCGCATCGATGGTCAGGACCTGACCGTGTCGGAGCTTTACGCCGCAGTCCGCAACACCCGCAATGCGCTGATCATGAGCGGACGTGCCCAGGCGCTCAACCAGCCCGGCGCGCGCGGGATGGTGGCGGAGGAAGCCTGGCGGCAGCTTCTCATGCAGCACGAGGCGGATCGACTGCACATCCAGATCAGCGACAAGGAACTGGTCGACTATATCCGCAGCCAACCGCTTTTTCAGAGGGACGGCGTCTACAATCCCGATGCTTACCTGAAGCAAATGTCGCAGGTGGCGGTTGTCCTGCGCATTCCGCCGGATCCCGGAGCCGATTCCCTGGCCACGACCAAGGCGACATTCGAGACGATTATCCGCAACAGTCTCCGGACCAGTGCGGTCTACAATGCGCTGTTCTCCACCGTCCGGTCCTCGATCCAGGACTTGGGCGCCCAATACGAAAAATTCTACGGTCCGTCCGACGTTAGCGTGGTGACGTTTGATCCCAAGACGGTTGAAAGCACCGTGCAGGTGACCCCGGAGGAGGTCGCTGCGGAGTACAAGGCGAAACCATTGAATCCGGATTTCCGGACCAAGGAAAAGCGCAATATTGATTACGTCTTCTGGGCATTGACGCCTGACCAGGCAAAGCTTCCGCCCAAGGAGAAAGCGGCCGCGATCCAGGCGCTGGGCGAAGGTGCGCTTGAATTTGCCCTCGCTTTCCAGCCTGAACCTACTCCGAATTCCACCACCCCGCCGCCTTTGCCCGACTTTTTCGCCGAAGCCAAGAAGCGCGGGTTGAAGCCGGTCACCACCGGGTTCTTCACCGTCGAGACCCCTCCTGCGGGTTTGCCGCCCAGCCCTGCTTTCAACAACGCCGCCTTTAATACGTTGAGCAAGGAAAACGTTATCAGCAAGGTGGTTGCGATGGATAATGGCGTCGCGGTGTTGCACTTGGCGGAAATTCAGCCGAGTGATCTGTTACCTCTTGACCAGGTCAAGGATCTCATCACCAAGCAGCTTCGCCAGAGCAAGGCCGTGAGCGTTCAGCAAGTTGCCGCAAAAATAACCGATGACGCCTTGAAGGCCACCGTTGCAAAAGGGGCCGATTTCAAGGTTGCGGCTGCTGGCATGGGCCTGAAAGTGGAGACCCTGCCGACCTTCGTCCCCATGAAGGCGTTTGAAAGCGCCACGGATGCCCGTTTGCGGGTCATAGCCGATGTGGTCACGACGCTCAAGCCGGGCGAGGTCTCGATGCCTTTCCCGACCCAGAACGACGAATCTCTCCTGATCATCCATCTCAATGGTCGCACCAAGGCCGATCAGGCGGGTTATACCACCTTTGCCACCCGTTATGGCCAACAACAGGACCAACGTCTGCGTGGAATGGTCTTTATTGACTGGGCGAACTGGATGAGCAAACGGCCCGGGACGCATCGCCCGCCGGAACTCGAAGCCTACGGCGGGGTGGAGTAATCGCCCGGCCGGGGCCGAGATGTCCAAACGCTTTGAGTGGCCTCTAAAATAACAAGTCCCGCAAGACTTGTCCGGCAACGTAAATCGTGCCGCGCCAGGAATAACAGAAGTTCTCCGCATCCTGTTCCGTCACCGGGGAGAGGTATCCGCGTGAGATATTGTACTCGATTTGCTGGTTGAGCGTCTCTTCGAGCCGCGCCCGGGCCGCCTCGCGGGTCTTTTCGCCCGGGGCAAGATCGTCGGGCCGAACGTCGTTGATCTCCAGGAAGGAGAGATGCGACTCATAAAGCTCGGTCACGTCCTCGCAATGAAGACACCGATAAACGGCGATGTTGGGCGGCATGACGAGGCCGTAAGTTAGCGGGTAGTCCCAAGTCACCCAGCGCCGCCCGTCCTTGCCATTGGAGGTAAAGGCGACGAAATGGAAGCCGATTGATCCCTGGGCGATGTACCCGATGGTTGCCTGGGTCAGGCTGTCCTCGCGGACAAAGATCCGGTAGTACTGCTCATGCTGGGCAGGGCGCAGCTTGCACTCGTCGATGTTCTCGAAGCCAGCCGCCACCAAGGCATCGGTCATGTCGGAGAGCTCGTCGAAATCGTCGCGCGGCGCGCGGGCGTCGGCAAGTTCGCGATGACGCGGTACCCGTAACTGGCGCAGGACGAAGACCATTTCCCAGAGCGGAAAGAAAATCCAAGCCGCCAGCATTGCACAGCCCAGCGGGATGGAGCCGGTAAGGTAGTAAGTTGCCAGACCGCTGGAGAGCCAGATCAGGGCCATGCCCGCCTTGCGGAAGGTGATCGACTGGAGCTGCAGCAGGGCGAGTCCGCCCAGCATCACGACAAAACAACCGAGAAGTTGACGCAGGTCCATGATTGATCGTTACTGAAAAAGGGGAGGGCAGGGCCGCGCACGTCGCGTTTGACGGCCCGGCTTTCCATCCACATACTCACGTCAATCTATGCTCATGCCCGGTGCGGTCAACTTCTTTGCCGAGGTCGGAATTGTCTACGCCTTCTGGCACTCCAATTATGCGGGGAAGACGGTTATCGCCCTGCTCATGTTCGGTTCCATTTTCAGTTGGTCGGTCATGGTCAGCAAGATCGTGATGATCCGGCGTGCCCGTGCTGACACCCGCCGGTTCCTGAAGCGCTTCAGGGCCGCCCGCAAGCCACTCGCCATCTACCAGCTCCGCGAGGTCTATCCCGATTCGCCGACCTATGCCGTTTATCTGGCCGGATGCAAGGAACTGACTTTTCACCTCTTGGGCACAACGGAGATCGATGACACTTTTTCGACGCGCGTGGCCGAGGCTGAGCGTATCTCGCCCACCGCCATGAACGCCGTTCGTTCGGCTCTTGAGCGCGAAGTCGGCGAGCAGGCGCTGCAGATGGAGGACCGCATGACCGTCCTCGCCACTGCCGTCAGCGGCGCGCCGTTTCTTGGTCTACTTGGCACCGTCTGGGGCGTCATGGACACCTTCAGCGCCATCGCCGCGGCGGGCAACGCCAGCCTCACCACCATGGCACCGGGCGTGTCCGGTGCACTGATCACCACTGTTACGGGGCTCCTCGTCGCGATCCCGGCCATGTTCGGCTACAACTTCCTCGTCGTGACCATTCGCGGCATGACCGTGGAACTCGATAATTTTGCTGGCGAACTGGCCGCCTCGTTCGATCACCGTTACCTCGACACGGGGCGCGCCCACGAACCTCGTTGATTTTTCCGCAGCATGAAACGTTACTCCCAACGGTCCGGCCACACGGCCATGGCGGAACTCAACGTCACGCCGCTGCTCGATCTTGCCTTCGTCCTACTCATTATCTTCATCATCACGACGCCGCTATTGGAGAGCAGCATCCCGCTCCAGTTACCGGTCAGCTCGCCGAAAAACCAGCCGCCGCCGGATCCCAAGTCGATCCGCACGGTCAGCATCGACCGAAACGGCCAGGTCTTTTTCGAGTCGAAACCGATTGAGCTTCCGGCGCTTGAGCAGGAACTCGCCGCGTTCCAGCGCAGCACTCCGGAGGCCGCAGTCATCGTCCGCGCCGACAAGACACTCCGATACCAGCAGGTCGTCGACGTCATGGACGCCCTCCAGCGCGCCCAGATCAGCCGCATGAGCCTGCAGAACGTCTCGCCGTAAAATAAGAGCGAAAAGGATCACCCTAATGAGTGAGAATTGGAACCGCCTGATCGGTTAGCTCAAAGCGGTCGATTCCTTCCGAAGAAGCCAACGAAAGGGCTTAGAATTGGCGTCCTAGACGCGGTAACAGGAAAGTTGACCCTAAAGATGATAAGCTTGGCCGGGTTCTTTACTGCTAGGACACCGTCACCGGTCGTGGCAACCAGCGGAGAGTCACTGCAATCACTCCAGCTTGCCCACAAGGGAGAGATACCATCGTGTCTTCTCCGCCATCAGCAGGTGTGGTCTTGCCTTTTTCCGGAAGGAATCGCAGCCTTCTGCCTTGTTTAACCATATTTTTCCCCTTCGCTCTATCGCGATCGGACTTCTGGGTGGCTTAGCAATTTCGTCCGTCGTCGCCGAGACGCCGGATGTGGCGACGAACGTACACGGGGCGGAGCAAGGCCTCCCGTTCGATGCCTCGAATCATCGGGTCTCATTCGTCACGGTCGCGAACGGTGTCCGGTTGGAGGTCCTCGATTGGGGCGGCAAGGGCGATCCTTTGATCCTGCTCGCCGGATTGGGGGACAACGCCCACGTGTTCGATCAATTTGCCGACCAGTTCAACGATCGCTTCCACGTGATCGGCATCACGCGCCGAGGGTTCGGTCGATCCAGCCAGCCGATGTCCGGCTACGATCTCGGCACGAGAGCGCGAGACGACATCGCCGTCCTCGACCAACTGGGTTTGCGTCAGGCCATCTTTGTTGGCCACTCCATCGCCGCGACGGAGTTGAACAAACTGGCGGCGACTTATCCCGACCGCGTCAAGAAACTGGTCTACCTCGATGGCCTCGATCTTGGGTCGAATGGCTGGGCCAGCCTGCCTCAGCCGCCGCCAGCTCCCGAATTGACAGACGCCGACCTCGTTTCGCTGCAACGTCTCGCCGACGCGAACGCCCGTGACGACGGCTACCGCAAGCCGCTCGCCGCTCTCGCCAATGAGGTCGTCACGCTCCCGTCCGGGAAGGTGGTCAGAGCGGTGACGCCCCCAGAGATTTCCCAAAAGATCATCGCAGGCCTTGAGCCAGCCGATTACGCTTGCATCAGGTGCCCGGTCCTCGGCATTTTCAACAAGATCACTGCTCAGTACCGATTGCCTTACTACCGGGACCTGAATCCGGCCCAGCGCCTGAAATATGATCGCAATCTCCGGCCACTCTCCCGGTGGGTTGGCCAGGCCATCGCCAACTTCCGTTCTGGGGTGAAGCAGGCGCGTATCGTCGAGCTGGAAGACCGGAACCACTACGTCTTCATCGTCGACGAGGCCCTGGTGGTCCGGGAGATGCGCAAGTTCCTGCTAGCAGAATGAAGGACGCCAGTCGTCAAGATCAAGTGTGTGTGAAAAAGGACAGGCTAATGATGAGGTGCTCCCTCATTACAAGATAGTTGCTCAAAATGTGCAACTATCTCAAAAAGTTTGGAGCCAGAGTAAGCGGCCCTGCTTTTGAGCTAGTAGGTATGGTCACGCAGCCAAATAAGCAAAGGGTCACCCCAACGGGATTCGAACCCGTGCTACCTCCGTGAAAGGGAGGTGAGCTAACCGCTACTCCATGGGGTGTAAAGAGAAGAGCCGGGAATTATAAGCGTAACCCCGCGGCAAAAGCAACCATCAGAATCAAATTTCCGGTAACTGTCTGCAAAAGGCCTTATCCCGACAGAAAAGGAAGAGGCAGCGGCGCGAAATCCCTTAGACCCGTCCGATATTTCGCGGTAGCCTATCGGGCTTGAACGGATTCCCTGCATGATTGCGCCCCGCGACGATTTTCCCTCTCAATTCGAGAATCAAGTGAATCTCGCCTTCGGCCCCGGCGGCCTGCTGGCCAAGTCACCGCAATTCGAGTACAGGCCCCAGCAACAGGCGATGGCCTCGGCCGTGGCCAAGGCCTGCCAGGGCCGCTCTCATCTCATTGTCGAGGCGGGTACAGGCGTCGGCAAGAGCCTGGCGTATCTGGTTCCCTCGATCTTTCACGCCATCGAGCAGAACCGCAAGGCGCTCGTTTCGACTCATACAATCAATTTGCAGGAACAGCTTTTCTACAAGGACATTCCCCTTGTGCAGAAGCTGCTGCCAACCGAATTCAAGGCGGTACTACTCAAGGGGCGCCAGAATTATCTCTGCCCCTTGAGGCTGCAGCGTGCGATGAGCCACGGGGGGGATCTCTTCGCCTCGGGACAGCAGGAGGAGATGAAGCGGATCTGGGAATGGAGCCACAAAACGCACGACGGCACGCTTTCCGACCTCGATCCCGCGCCCGATCCCGCGGTCTGGATGCAGGTTTGCAGCGAGCCACATGTTTGTACGCAGCGCACTTGCGGAGCGACGAATGAATGTTTCTACCAGCGAGCACGAAAGGAAGCCGAGGCGGCGAAGGTTCTCGTTCTGAATCATTCGCTTTTCTTTAATTTCCTCGCGGGAGCCGAGGATGTGCTCGCCGAGAGAGGGTATCTCTTTCACAACGATTTCGTCATTTTCGACGAGGCGCACACCCTCGAAAGTGTGGCGGCTCGGCATTTGGGCCTGGAGATTTCGCATGGCGGTCTGCGGTACCTGCTGCACCGGCTCTTCCATCCCCGCACGCAGAAGGGAGTGGCTGCGGCCCTGCATGACGGCGAGGCGGTGAGGCTTGTGCTCGAAGCGGAGGAAGAGACCGATCTCTTTTTCGACCGGCTGGAGCGGTCGCTCGATTTCAAGCGAAGCAAGGAACTGCGTCTGCGCGAGCCGGGCGTTGCGGAGAACTCCCTCGATTTGCCGCTGACCCGTCTCTATCGCAACCTTGCCGATGCGGCCCGCGAAATTGAAGATGAAGTCTTCAAGGCCGAGGTGCAGGAGGCGGCACGGCGGGTCGAAGGCATGCGCGTGGGCCTGGGCGAATTTATTGCACAGACACGCGAGGACCATGTTTACTGGATCGAGCGGCATGAAAAGCGGGACGCGCACCTGACGCTCACTGCGGCACCGGTCGAGGTCGCCTCGCAGTTGCGCAAGTTGCTCTTCCGTCCCGATAACACGGCCATCATGACCAGTGCGACGCTGGCGGTCAGTGACGGTCTGCGCTATTTCGTCAACCGGATCGGCGGTGAAGTGGCGGCGACGTTGCAGGTCGACTCACCCTTCGATTATGCGCGGCAAATGAAAGTCTTCATCCCGAAGAAAATGCCCGAGCCTGCGGCGCGCGATGCCTACGAGGGCGCGCTGGCCCACTGGATCCGTCATTTCGTCTCAATGACCCAGGGCAAGGCTTTTGTGCTCTTCACCAGCTACCAGACGATGCAAAAGCTGGCCGACACCCTCTCCTCCTTTTTCCGTAGCGAGCGGATCGCCTGCCTGGTCCAGGGCGGCGCGTTGCCGCGGCACCGGCTGCTGCAAAAATTCAAGGACGACCGTGACTCGGTCCTCTTCGGCACCGATTCATTCTGGCAGGGCGTCGATGTGCCCGGCGAGGCGCTCAGCAATGTCATCCTCACGCGCTTGCCCTTTGCCGTGCCCGATCATCCACTGACGCAGGCCAAGTGCGAGTTGATCGTGGCGAACGGCGGCGATGCTTTCCGGGAATTTTCCCTGCCCGAGGCGATCCTGAAATTTCGCCAGGGCGTGGGCCGGCTTATCCGCACGCAAAAGGACAAAGGGATTGTCGTGATTCTCGACAATCGCGTGCTGACAAAGCCTTATGGGAAGGCATTTTTGGCTGTCCTGCCGAAATGTCCGATTGAAGTTGTGGAATAAGCTGTCGTTTCCATACGTCACAAGAGAGAGTTGATGATCACCTTTCTCTACAACCGCACCGATCTGGCCAAAGTCTACCTGCCGGTCAAACAGATGCTCCAGATCGACCGCGTCTCCGAGGTCACCCTGGGAGGCATGAGCTGCGAGATGGACCTGGGTGGGCATTGGGCTTTTCCGCTTCATTTTCCGGAAGACCCCATTTTTCCTGGTTGCCTGATGATTGAGGCCGCAGGGCAGGCAATTGCCATATGGGCGTGGCATCATGGGATGTTGGGAAAGCCACGTCTTGCACGTGTCACCGCGTCTTTTGAGGGTGGGGTCGGGCCGGGGGATGGTGTCCTTTCGTTCGAGGTTAAAATCCGCCGCCGCCGGAACATCTGTTTCGGCACGGTGGAACTTATCTGCGGCCAGCGTCGCATCGCGGTGGTAGAAGAGACGCTAGCGTGGGTGACTTGAACAGGCGCCCTAGGATTTTCCGAAAAGCTCCTGAAAGAAGCCGCGCATTGCGTGCCAGGAGCGTTCATCGGCGGCGGCATTGTACTTGGCACCAGGCAGATTGAGAGAATCCACGCCTGCATCCGTAAAGGCATGCTGCGCGTGGCCGTAGGAAATGATGGCGTAATCGAAGTTATTGTCTTTCAATTGCTGTTCAAAGGCCTTCATGTCCGCCGGTTTTTCGAAGGGATCATCCGCGCCGCAGAGAGCGAGGACCTTGGGCTTGTTTTTCGCGCCGTCGGAGAGCGGCTGCGCGTCGAGTCCGCCATGGAAGCTGACCACACCCTTGACGTCGAGGCCGTCCCACGCCATCTCGATCACGCCGGTGCCGCCGAAACAATACCCGATCGCGGCGATCTTTGTGGGATCGAGCAACGGTTGCTTAAGGAAAGCCTGGTAGGCGGCGCGTTCCCGTTCGCGAAAGAGGGAGCGGTCGCTTTTGTAGATGGTAGCCTGCTTTCCATACTCGGGGACGGTAGTGGGTCGTACGCCCTTACCGTAGATGTCGGCGGCGAAGGCGAGATAGCCGAGCTGCGCGATCATGTCTGCCCGCTTCTTGGTGGTGTCGGTCAATCCGCGCCAATCATGGACAATGATCACGCCGGGCCGTTTGCCGGAGATGGCGTCGTCGTAGACAACATAGCCCTGGAGCGGCGTGCTCTTGTCGTCTGCGTAATCGACGGTCTCTGTGACAAGTTTCGCCGAGGCGGAGCTCAGACAGAGCAACGAGAGGGAGAGCGTGGCGAGGATTTTCATGGAAAGGGAAGTAAACCCAAATTGAAGACCAATGCAACAGGGCGAATTGGAGAAGTCTTACTTCAGCCGCTCCAGCGCCTCGAGATACTTGGCGCGGGTATTCGTCACCACCTCGGGCGGCAATTCCGGCCCCGGCGCGGACTTGTTCCAAGTCGTCAGGGTCTTGAGGTAGTCGCGCAGGTATTGCTTGTCGAAGCTCGGTTGCGGGCCACCGGGTTTGTAGGTGTCGGCAGGCCAAAAACGGGAGCTATCGGGCGTGAAGATTTCATCGGCGAGCAGGACGTGACCGGTCGCTTTTTCCAAGCCAAACTCAAGCTTGGTATCGGCGAGTAGGATGCCTCGTTGGGCTGCGTAATTCGCCGCCCAAGCGTACAGTTTCAGCGTCAGATCACGCAATTCATCGTAGCGCGCATCGCCCAGCGCGGCGCGGGCCTCGGTAGGTGTCAGGTTCTCATCGTGACCATGGTCATTTTTCCGGGCGGGCGTAAACAGCGGCTCCGGTAATTTGGCCGATTCGATCAGGCCCTTGGGAACCGAGTGGCCTCCCACAGTTCCTTGCGTCCGATACTCTTCCCATCCGGAGCCGGCCAGATAACCGCGGGCCACACATTCCACCTGAAAGATCTCGCAACGGCGCGCGCGGGTCAGGCGACCCTCAAACTCGGGCAATTCGACGCCTGTGGGCAAGTCATATCCCAGCACATGATTGGGGCAAAGCCCGGCAGTTTGCGTAAACCAATGCCGGGAAAGAGACGTGAGGATTTTGCCCTTGTCCGGTATGGGCGTGGGCATGATCACGTCGTACGCGGAAATGCGGTCAGAGGCCACCAGCCAGATTTCTTCCTGCCAAGCATAAATGTCGCGGACTTTGCCACTGCGCAGAAGTTTGACACCCGCCTGGGCCAGTCGATTGGCGAAAGAATCCATGCCCGGATTCTAGGACCAAAACTTCGTTCTAGAAGTCAAAATCCCTCGATCTTCGACGAAAAGAGTCAATTTGGAGAACGATGCGTCGATACTTTAAAGGAGTCTGCGTTGAGTACCTTTAATAATTTCAATTTGATTAATCTCGTTTAGGGTTATCTTATCTGAATTTGAGTTAACAACCTTCGCTATAACCTCGGGATTCCACGGCACGGTCAGCATGAAACTCTCGTCTAATCAACCGGCAGTTGATCGTTCCGAATCAGCGCATTCGCCTGAATACTTAGCGCGGCGGACAGGTATTTAAGGGAGAGACCAATGCCGACGCGTCGCTTTTTCTCGTCGTCGGTGCTGATACCGTTAGTGGCGAGTCTCGTGATCGTAATTATTTGCTTCAGCCTCTACCAAAGGGAAGCCGATCCGATTAAAAAAGGCGTACTGGATCGCGAGGCGCGACGGACTGAGATCTTTGCTCATTTTTTCGAGCAGGATATCCGCTCGACGATCAAGGATTTGCAGCAATTGGCCGACGGAGATGGTTTGCAGTCCTATCTTTTGACCGGGAAGCGGGAGGACCTTAACCGGGCGATGCATCGCGCATGGTTTTTCAGCCGCCAAAATCCGGATTATGACCAGGTGCGGTACATCAATGAGCAGGGCAAGGAAGTCATCCGCATTAACTGGAACGGCGACGTGGTGTCGGCGGAGCAACTTCAGGACAAGTCCAACCGGCCCTATTTTCAGAAGACAAACACGCTGCTCCAGGGGCAGTACTATATCTCGGTGCTGGATCTCAATTCGGAAAATGGCCGGATTGAGCAACCTCTCAAGCCCACAGTGCGGGTAGCGATCCCGGTCTTCGACGTCACCGGGAAGAAGCGTGGAATTTATGTCGTCAATTACCTGGTGGGGAATGCCATCGATCGGCTGCAAAAATTCACGCCGCAGTACAGCCAGAGATTGCGCATACTCAATCCGGGTGGTTATTGGATCAAGTCCGCTGAACCCAGCGACGAATGGGGCTTCGTGCTTCCTGAACGGGCGGAAAAATCGCTCGCCCGCACGAATCCTTTCTTATGGGAGCAAATTGAGAGCAAGCCAGCAGGGCAGACGCCCTACAACGGCGGCTACTTTACCTGGTCGCGCATTGTGCCGGGCTCCATCGTCACAGGACCTTCCGATACAGTGGTTGCAGGTGATCCCTTCCTGGTCATTGCGTCAGAAATATCGGCGCAGGAATGGGGCGGCTATTTCGCCGGCTTACGCCTGACTTTTGCCCTGGTTGCGATGGTGCTGTTGTTCCTGCTGCTGGTGAGCTGGAACTTTTTCCGCTCGCGCCAACAAGTCCAGCGCGAACTGGACCGCTTCTTTGTCCTGACACGTGACATGGTTTGTATTGCTGGCTTTGATGGATATTTCAAGAGGCTGAATCCTGCCTGGGAAAAGACTCTCGGCTATACGCGGGAAGAGCTGCTCGAGAAGCCATTCCTGGATTTTGTCCACCCGGATGATCGCGCCAAAACGGTGGCGGAATCCTCTAAGCTGACGCAGGGTGGGGAAACGGTTTCATTTGAGAATCGTTACCGTTGCAAGGACGGGTCATACCGGTGGCTCATGTGGAATGCCCGGCCGCTGCCGGATGCACAGACGATTTTTGCGTCGGCGCGCGACATGACCGAGCGCAAGCAAATGGAGGAGACCTTGCGTCAGGGCGAAACGCGGAGCCGCTCCATCATCGAGAGCGCACACGATGCATTCGTGAGCATCGATGCGGAAGGACGTATCACCGACTGGAATCTTCAGGCCGAAACAATTTTCGGCTGGCCGCACGCGGAAGCATTGGGACGGTACCTGCACGAAACCATAATTCCACCGAAGTACCGTGACCGTCACGTGGCAGGAATGAAGCACCTGCATGATACCGGGGTGGGGCCGGTGCTCAACAAACGCATCGAACTGACTGCCCTTCGCCGAAGTGGAGAGGAATTTCCGGTGGAAATCGCCATCTGGCCCTTGCCGGAGGGCAACAAGACCACCTTTCATGCCTTCATCCGGGACATCACCACTCGCAAGGAGGCTGAGGCGCGCATCGAGAAATTGAATGAGGAAACGAAAAATCGCGCTGCTCAGCTTGAGGCGGCCAACAAGGAACTCGAAGCTTTTTCCTACTCGGTCTCGCATGATTTACGCTCACCGTTGCGGCACATTCACGGCTTCGTCGAATTGCTCCAAGGATCGCCCGCCATCCAGACGGAGGAGTCGAGCAGCCGACATATGAAGGTCATTGTCAAGGCGACCAAGGAAATGGGGCTGCTGATCGACGATCTCCTCGCGTTTTCCCGCACGGGCCGGGTCGAGATGCATCCAAGAAAAGTCGACATGCGCGACTTGCTGGACCAGGCGATACACGAACTGGAGCCGGAAGCCCGGGGGCGCAAGGTGACTTGGGATATCAAGCCTTTGCCCACCATTGGCGGGGACGCCAACTTGCTTCGGCTTGTCTGGGTGAACCTGATTTCCAACGCGCTCAAATATTCCCGGCCACGGGAAGAAGCACGGATCGAGGTCGGACACTTGGAGGAAAAGTCCAGCAATGGTGAGACCGTTTATTATGTCCGGGACAACGGCGTCGGGTTTGACATGGCCTATGCGACCAAACTCTTTGGTGTCTTTCAGCGCCTGCACCGTGCAGAGGAATTCGAAGGTACCGGCATCGGCCTGGCCAATGTCCAACGAATCATCCATCGCCACGGTGGTCGCGTTTGGGCCGAAAGCCAGGTCAATGGAGGTTCAACCTTTTATTTTTCCCTGCCATCCAACCCAGTGACCGAAGATAACCATGCCTAAAATGAAACATATACTCCTTGCCGAAGATAATGTGAACGATGTGGAACTGACGCTCTCCGCTTTGCAGGAATGCCATCTCACCAATTCGGTGGAGGTCGTTCGCGACGGCGCGGAAGCACTTGATTATCTTTATCGGCGCGGAACCTTTGCCAACAGCAAGCATGAATTGCCCGGCGTCGTTCTGCTCGATCTCAAGATGCCACGCATCGACGGACTCGAGGTGTTGCGCCAGATCAAGTCCGACCCGGGGTTAAAGCGCATTCCAGTGGTCATGCTGACGTCCTCGAGGGAAGAACAAGATCTGGTCCAAAGTTACGATCTCGGTGTAAATGCCTTTGTGGTGAAGCCGGTCGATTTCTCGCAATTTGTCGAAGCCATCCGAACGCTTGGAGTTTTTTGGGCCATCGTCAACGAACCTTCACCGACAAAAACTAAATAATAAATGCGCCGCGGGTAATTTGACAAATCCACGGCTTGTTAATACGATGCTTTCCGAGGATTCTTCCATGAAGTCCAACTTGCGAATCCTTCATCTCGAAGACTCTCCATCCGATTGCGATCTTGTGCAGCAGTTGCTGGTTCGCGATGGATTGAAATGTGAGATCATCCGCCGCGATAGTCGCGATGCTTTCGTTCAGGATCTCCAGAAAAAGGATTTTGACCTGATTTTCGCCGATTGCTCGATGCCCGATTTCGATGGTCTCCGCGCGTTGGAGTTGGCGCGGGAGCACGCACCGGAAATTCCCTTCATTTTTGTTTCCGGGACCATCGGGGAGGAGTTTGCCATCGAGTCGCTCCGCAACGGTGCAACCGACTATGTGCTGAAAAACCGGCTTTCGCGTCTGGTCCCGGCAGTCCGTCGCGCCATCGCCGAAGCGGCTGAGCGGACCAAGAACCAGGAGATGGAAAAGCGGCTGCGCCAAGCCCAGCGCCTCGAAGCGGTCGGCACCCTTGCCGGTGGCGTGGCCCACGATTTCAATAACATCCTCACCATCATCAAGGGACATACGGCCCTCCTTCTAATGGACGCGCACCGGCCCGATCGGGTCGGTGAAATAGCCGCGACGATCAATCACGCGGCCCAACGCGGGTCGGATTTGGTCAGCCAATTGCTGGCCTTCGCGCGCAAGAGCGACAGCACCTTTACCTCGACCAACGTCAACGAGCACATCAGGCAAATCACCACCATGCTCAGGGAGGCGATGCTGCGCAATATCACATTCGATCTGCAGCTCGACGACAACCTGCCGGAAATCCATGCCGATCCCAGTCAGTTAGACCGGGTCCTGATCAACCTCGCCACCAATGCCCGCGATGCCATGCCGAGCGGCGGTAAAATCATGATTTCCACGAGTCGGATGAAAGGCGAGAAGGTGCCTTTGCTCTCTGCCGAAGGTACCCGGGAATACCTTTGTCTGCGGGTCACCGATACAGGCATAGGAATGGACGAAGCGACCCGCCAGCATATTTTCGAGCCCTTCTTTACCACCAAGGCGAAAGGGCAGGGGACGGGACTTGGCCTGCCGGTTGTCTATGGCCTGATGCAGTCCCACAACGGACTGATTGATGTTCAGTCGGAGTTGGGCAAGGGAACCTCGGTTTCTTTGTTCCTGCCCATTCCCGCGGGACCGGCACCGTGTGCCGCAACGGTTCCATCGGACGCACCGAAAGTCGTGAATGGTTCCGAAACGGTGTTGATCGTGGATGACGAACCCGACGTGAGTTATTTTATCGAGGTCATCCTCAAGCTGCACGGTTATGACGTCATGACGGCTGGAAGTGCGGAAGAGGCGCTGGACAAGCTCCGCGCTGACGGGAACAAAATAGACATCGTCTTCTCGGACGTCGGTCTGCCGAAGCTCGACGGCTTCGGCCTTTGCGCCGAAGCGCGAAAAATAAGACCCGGCCTTAAGACCATGTTGACCAGTGGCTACATTGACGGTGGGCTTAAGACCCGGATGGCGGAAACGGGGATCGATGGCTTTATCGCCAAGCCTTATGATATGGCGGACCTGCTTAGTAATCTCCGTACCATTCTCGACAAGCGGTAGCTTGCGATGGGAAAATTCAGTTAAGCTTTTCGGCGCTTAGGCAATATCACGTCCGATTCTGGCTGTAATCTTGCTGGAACTAGCCGTCGCAGCCTCTTAAATTGGCCGCGCCTTGATAACTCATGCCTCAATTCCACGTTCGCGATACCTTTGCGATTCAGGACAAAACGACTTTTGTCCTCGCCGGATTCATGTTTGAAGGCGAAATTACTGCGGGCATGATCTTGAGCATTCCTTTTAACGCCAACGTGAAACTGACCGCAAAGATTGACCGCGTCGAATTCGTCCACCGTCCGGATGGGGATGTGGTCTGTCTTTGCCTCGATTGCGCAGTGCCGGAAGAGGTAATTTTGTGGGAGGCGCTCAATATCAGGAATCGGACCATTGAGATAACGGCCTAGTCAAATTACCGATGACGACCTACATCATCCGGCGCATTCTTCTTTTGGTCCCGACCCTTGTAGGCATCACGCTGCTCACGTTTCTGCTGATCCGACTGGCCCCTGGCAACGCGGCAATGCTGAAGGGAGGAGGCGAGAACGGTGGCCGTGCCATGACGGCTGAACAGCGAATGGCGACAATTAAACTCTATGGTCTGGATAAGCCATGGTACCTCGCTTACGGGGACTGGGTGGGCAGAATTTGCCGACTGGATTTGGGTGAATCGTGGAAAGATCATCGATCCGTCACCACAAAAATTGAGGAGCGTCTGCCGGTGACGATGAGTATCGCCGGGACGGCTTTGGTACTTTCCTATCTCCTGGCCATCCCTCTCGGCGTCATCGCGGCCATTAAGCGGGGACAGGTGTTGGATCGGTCCATAAGCTTTATTGTCTTCATTCTCTACTCCATTCCCAGTTTTGTTGCGGCCTTGTTGCTCATTCTTTTTGTGGCAGGAGGGGATTACCTCAATTTGCTGCCGATGTATGGCATCAATTCGATCAACGCTTCGGAAATGGGAACTCTGCCTTGGTTGTGGGATCGCATTCTGCACATGATTCTTCCAGTGATCTGCCTGACTTATGCGAGTCTCGCTTCCATCTCGCGGTATACGCGCGTTTCGATGTTGGAAACCCTGGGGCAGGATTTTGTCCGTACCGCGCGGGCGAAGGGATTACCGGAACGCCTGGTCATCCTGCGGCACGCCCTGCGCAATGCCCTCATTCCGATCATTACGATCTTCGCGCTCGAACTGCCCGTCCTGATCGGGGGCGCGATCATCATTGAATCGATCTTCACGCTTCCTGGCATGGGCAACTTGATGTTCGAGTCCCTGGAGTACCGGGACAATCCCGTCATCATGGGTATCACTGTTCTGGCGGCTTGTGTCACGCTGTTCAGCTACCTGGCGGCAGACATTCTTTACGTCTTGGTCGATCCCCGCATTAGTTACGAATGAATTCCGCCGTCCCCACGTCCGAGACGTACGTCCAGCGTACCTGGAGGCATTTTTATGCCGACAGCTTTGCCCGCAACGGCCTGCGGATTGTGATCGTGCTTTTCATCGTGGCCGCGCTCGCACCTTTTTTGGCCAATAGCCATGCCCTCATTCGGGTGGCCGATGCCCAGTGGAGCTTTCCGATCTTCCACAGCCTTCAACCTATTGAGTGGAGGTTTCTGTTTTATGTGCCACTGGCCGGAGTGATTTATTTGTGCCGCAATCAATTCTTTGCGAGGCCGGGCCGTTCCATTCTTTATCTCGCAGCTCTCATCGTGCTGATCGAAATTTTTATTGGTTTTACCCACCCGATCAACGATACGAGCAACGACCGTGATCGCCCGGCGTCGTTTAAATTGATGCCGATGATTCCCTATTCGCCGATCGAATCGACTCCGGATTCGTTCTCACCGCCTTCATGGAAACATCTTTGCGGGACAGACTCAACGGGGCGCGATATTGCCGCACGGATGCTTCATGGTGCGCGTACCTCGCTCTCGATCGGCTTCGTGGCCCAAAGCATCGCGCTGACCATTGGCGTGGCCATCGGCGGCCTTGCAGGCTACTACCGTGGTTGGATCGATATCGGAACCTGCCGTTTCATCGAGATCATGGACTGCTTTCCGCCTCTATTGCTCATCCTCGTGGCAATTAGTCTCTTTGACTCGGACAAGGGAAACAACATGTTCTACATCATGGCGGTGATAGGACTGACCAGTTGGACCGGCGTGGCACGTCTGGTGCGCGGTGAATTCCTCCGGCTAAGCGCTCTGCCGTTCACGCTGGCGGCCAAAGCGGTCGGTGCGAGTGATGGGCGCATCATTCTCCGGCATCTGCTGCCCAATTCGCTGGGGCCTATTCTGGTCGCAGGCACCTTCGGGGTGGCATCGGCGATTCTCATCGAATCAAGCCTGAGCTTCCTTGGTTTCGGCATGCAGGCCCCGACGCCCTCCTGGGGCGATATTCTTTCCGATGCCCGTCGTTACATCGACTTTGCGTGGTGGCTCGCCTTTTTCCCTGGACTCGCCATCCTGATCACCATCATGTCGTACAACTTTATGGGTGAGGGCCTGCGCGATGCGGTCGATCCCCGGTTGAAAGTCAAATAAGATGAGCGTCCCCCTTCTCCACGTCGAAAATCTCGGTATCCATTTTGGGCCACCTGCTGATCCGGTCAAAGCGGTGGACGGGATTTCCTTCGCGATGCAGGCGGGGGAAACGCTGGCCGTCGTGGGTGAGAGCGGCAGCGGCAAGAGTGTGACGGCACTGGCGCTGACGCGATTGTTGGCAACACCACCGGCGCGGATCGTCTCAGGCAAAATTGAATTCGAGGGCCGCGACATTCTTCAGTTGCCGGACAGCAGCCTGCGGTCCCTGCGCGGAAAGCAGATCGCCTATATTTTCCAGGAACCGTCCTCCTCGCTCAACCCGGTCTTCACCATCGGCTACCAGATCCATGAGGCCATCGAGCTGCACCGACCTGAGGTGGACGATGTGGAGAAGGAGATCATTCGCGCACTCGACACGGTCGGCATCCGCGAACCGGCCAAGCGGCTGAATGATTACCCTCATCAACTCAGCGGCGGGATGCAGCAGCGCGTCATGATCGCCATGGCGCTGGCCTGCCAGCCCAAGCTGCTGGTGGCGGACGAGCCAACCACCGCGCTGGATGTCACCATCCAGAAGCAAATCATCGATTTGCTCAAGGAGCTCAAGCAGACCAGCAACATGGCGATTCTGCTCATCACCCATAATTTCGGACTGGTCTCGGATTTTGCCGACCGCGTCGCGGTGATGTTCCGGGGCAAGATCGTCGAGACAGGGCCGACGGCGGAGGTCCTGCGCAATCCGCAACATCCCTACACCCGCGCCCTGATCGAATGCGTGCCCAAGCTCGGCCAGAAACAACATCGCCTGAAGGTCATCGACTATGCCGGGATACAATAAAGATTTGCCCTATTGGGCCCGGACACCTGCATATACCTGTGGGGAAACGAGGCCACGGCTCGCAAAAATTTCGCCATCGGCTTCGCGAGTTTTGCTGGTTGAATATTTTGCGGGGATCCTTGGCCTCATCGCGGGAGCCATGGGGCAGTACGTCATTGTCATGGATATGTTTCCGATTCCAGCCCCGAAATTCACGGCTGTCTTCGGGTTTATTTTTCTTTTGCCAGTCTTCGCGATTTGGCTTCCGGTCTTTTGCAATCAGCCCCTGCTCCCCTTTCAAACCTATACCAAGTGGTGTTTTTACATGAGCTGTTGTTCCGTAAGCACGACGCTTCTTTTCGAGTTTTTTCACTTGCTGGATATCCTGCCGATCTGCCGTGAAATGCCGTTTTTGGTTGGAAGATGGATGATGCATTTAAGCTGGCTCAGTTTTGTCCCTCAGATCCATTATTGGAACTTGTATCGAAAGAATCCGCCGTCCCCATGAGCTTCATCACTCCACTCTTAAGCGTTGACCACTTGAAGGTCTACTTCCCCGTTCTCGGCGGTATCTTTCGCCGCCAAATCGGAGAGGTGAAGGCGGTCGACGACGTTTCATTTACGGTGCAAAAGGGGCAGACCGTGGGACTGGTGGGTGAGAGCGGCAGCGGCAAGACTACCATCGGTCGCGCGATCATCCGTCTCGTTGAGCCGACCGCAGGATCCATTCTTTACGAGGGCAGGGAAATCTCACGGTTGGATCCCGGTGCCTTCCGTCCCTACCGGAAAAAAATCCAGATCATTTTCCAGGACCCCTACAACTCGCTCAATCCGCGACTGTCGATTTTCGAAATCATCGGGGAGGCGTTGGAAATCCATTTCCCCGCGATGTCCCGGGGCGACCGGCGCGCGCGGGTTGCAGAATTGCTCGACAAGGTGGGGCTCAAGCGCGATCACCTCGACCGGTATCCGCACGAATTCAGCGGGGGCCAGCGCCAGCGCATCGGCATCGCTCGCGCCCTGGCCGTGGACCCCGCTTTCATCGTCTGCGACGAGCCGGTAAGCGCGCTCGACGTTTCCGTGCAGGCGCAAATCGTGAACCTACTCCAGGATTTGCAGGAAGAACTGGGACTGACCTATCTCTTCATCGCGCACGATTTAGCCGTGGTCGAACACATCAGTGACTTCGTTCTCGTGATGACCAACGGCAAGATTGTCGAGGCCGCCCCGGCTGAGGCGATCTACGAAAATCCGCAGCATGAGTATACCCGCAAGCTGCTCAGCGCCGTGCCGAAGCTGTAAGTAGATTGAGCGAAAAGTGCCTTCAGTGGCCGTCGAAGGAGGCATTCTACTTGGTCTCGATGACCAATTCGCTTTTCGTGATTTCGATCGAGGAGACTTGGTTGAGGAAGCCCTTGGCCGTCGGATCTTTTTGTAGCAGAGAGTTGATGACGGAATCGGTTACGTTTTGGAGGGCAGGTAGTTTGTCCTCGGGAATTTCGTTGGGGCCGATGCGCAGACTTTTCAAGTCGAGGGTCACTGCTTTGGTGTCCGGGTCGAATAAGACGCCAAAGGTATCATCTCCGTTCAGATAGCGTCCCTTAATGACTCCGCCGCCGAGGAGATCGGTGGGAAAGCTGCTTTGCACCCGCACCAGGTCATCGTTGAAGGTGACAAAAACATGGATCTTGTTTCGGGAAAAATCAGGATTGCGCGCGATGAGGGTGTTGATTTCGTCCGCGGTCAAGTGGATCGTCGCCGCGAGATGACTTTGCGAATCATGATTGAAGGCCTTCAATTTTTCCTGGGCCCGGTTAAAGACATCCTCGCCGCCGTCAAAAGTGGGAATGGGATCTGGCGTGGCTGAGGTAACGGCCACAGCATTGGTGTAAAGCAGGTAGCCGCCGCCGCCCAGCAGACCCAGGAGCAAGACCACGATAAGGGCGAGAATGAGGCAGCCGCAGCCACAGCAGCTCATGCCCTTTTTTTTCTGAGCAGGAGGAGGTTTCGCCATGGCCAACTTGGTTTACCGGAGGGAACTTAACCCCGCAAGCCCGGGTTGGATGACAATTTCGACACACTGCTCTTCCAGGCGGGATGCCGGGCAATGAGTTGCAGCGCGCGGGGCAACAGCACCCGTCCCGGTTCCTGGTGCGGCCAGGGCGAAGCGCCCGAAGGGTGAGGCAGTGGGACCAGGTCGAACCAGTGTCCGGCATACTCGGTGGGAAAGGACGACCCGATCACGGTGTCGAGTTTTTCGCAGGGCATGAACTGGCGGATTGCGAGCTTGCCCACGGCGATGACCAGGGCCGGTTGCATAAGCTCCATTTCCGCCTTCAGCCAGGCAGAGCAATTCAGGATTTCGTCCGGATCGGGCACGCGGTCCCCCCCGCTGGATTTCTTGCCCGGAAAGCAGCGGCACACCGCCGCCATGTAGACTCGCGAGCGAAAAGTGGCTTCGTCGACTCCGGCATGCTCCTTGAACCAGCGAAAGAGCTTCTTCCCCGCCGTCCAGGCAAAGGGACGGCCCATGACCGGTTCTTTATCGCCCGGGGCCTGCCCGACGAGCATGACGCGGCTTAGGACGGGGCCACCGCTGACCACCGGCTTGTGCATGCGTGGACACCGCCGACATTGCAACAGCTTGGCCACATGGCGGTTCAGGCGGTCTTGCGCTTCCTTCGGATCAGGTTTGGTCACGGGAGGAAGATGCCGCCTGTTGCGCCGTTAGCAAAAGCAAAAGTTCCCGCAGTTCCGCCGGAGCATCCGGATTGACAGGAGCAGGTCCGTAGCGCGAACGGGCCACGATCGAGCCGATTTCCCGGATGGCCCCGTTCTTTTCCGGAAACGATTCCGCCACGCGACCCGTATAAGCGAGGGGACCCTCCCACGTGGCCCGGGGTATTCCGCGTTGGGCCATGTTCCGGCAGAAGGTGGCGTAGAGATGTTCAATTGGCGTGAGCGGCGGTTTGCGCCGCAGCCAGCGTTGCGCGATTAGCGTGAAAAGGGCCATCGTGAGCACACAACCCAACCCCAACATGAAGGTGGAATTGCGCCCGAAGCCCAGCATCTCGGCGAGGCGGCTCTGGGTATTGGGATCGTAGGAAAAGACCAGGTCGTCCCATTGCGCCTCGAGTTGTTCGCGGCGGAGCTGAATTTCCGTGAGGGTGCGGTGCAACCACGAGGGAAGGTAGGTTTCGGAAAAACTTGGAGGACGCTGGGCTGCCTGGGCCGCCAGTTCATCACCGCCGCTTTCAGAATTCTGCTGATTGCCTCCAGCCTGGGGACCGTCTCCCGGCGGGAGATAAGCGGTGGGATCGACCCGCTGCCAATGACCTGTGCGTTTCTTCGGATCAGGCTGGACCTTGGCGTCGATCCAGATTTCATCCCAGGCGTGGGCGTTCGACTGACTGACCTTGTAGAGGTTGTCGTACGGGTTGAAGGTGGCTCCCTGGTAGCCGACCACGAGCCGGGCCGGGACGTTTTGCAGCCGCATCAGAACGGCGAACGCGGCCGCATAGTGCTCACAAAAACCGGCCTTGGTGGTGAAAAGGAATTCCGGTAGCCAGCCAGCACCCTGAGTGTGGACTCCCGGCGACGCGGTATAGACAAAATGTTGCTGGCGAAAATAGCGAAGGACAGTTCGGTAGTATGTCTGGGTGTCCGTGCTATTTCCCCGCAATTGTTCGGCTAGCTTGGTCGTGCGCTCATCGATGGCGTCCTTGGCATCGGCGGCGGGAAGTTGCAAGGCTGCGCGACGCTCGGTGTCGGTCAGGGTGCCATCCTGTACCCAGAACGAAGAAAGGACGGAATACCGTTCCTTGTGGTCTACCTTCGATTTTACGCCGGACAATTGGAGAACATCTCCGTGATAAGTGGTCGACCATGATTGAGGCTCGGATTCGGGAGCGGCCGGACTGATCGGCACATCGAGGGCAAAGAGCCACTTTTGGTAATGAGGCGTGATGGTGATTTTTTGTGCGATCACATCACCGCTGGAGACGGCCAGGGGTTGTGCCGTTTCCACCGATGAGCCCATGTCACCGGCGGTCCAGGCGCCGTCCGCGTATTGCCAAAGCACGAGGCCCCGCCAGTACATCGATTCGACTTGGGGAATGGGACCGCTTGAAAAGCCGACATACATTGCCTCCGCATCATTTTTCGAGAGCGAGGCGATGTCGCCCGGTCGGACCGTACTGGTGAAGCCGAGAGCGGTCTCCCCCATGTTGAGTTGCAATTTTTCCCCGTAACGCGGGAAGAAGAAGAAAAGAAAGACGGTGAGGGGAAGTGCCTGCAAAAAGACGATGCCGGCCCAGCGCAACATCGGCAGCAGCCGGTCTTCAGGCAGGTCGCCGAGTTGCAGCCGGCGCAGCAGTGCAGTCAACACCCACATCATGATGAGGCAATAAATGAAAAGCTCCACGACCTGGGAAAAGAGGAGCGAACTCATGAGGACGAAGTAGCCGGAGAAAATGATCACGGCGATGTCCCTTGGGGTGCGTAACTCGAAGAATTTGATCGGCAGCAGTCCCGCAATGAAGGCCATGCCCGCGTCCCGGCCAAAGATGGTCTTGAACTGGAGCATGACGCCGCAAAGCAGGCACAACGCGACAAGGGTACAGAAGGTCGTGCTCGGCAACGGTAATCGGTAGACTTCCATGATCGATCTGACTGCCAGAGCACTCACCGCCGCTACCGTGACCCAGATGGGTAACTCGACGACATGAGGCACCAGCGTGAGCAAAAACGAACCCGCCAGAAAAAAGAAAAAAGTCAGCGAAATCCGGACCGGCTGCTGCGAAGGCGCGCTCTGCGGCATGAATCGGGACCAGAGTGCCATGGACCTAATTTAACTGAGGTGGACACGAAAGTCGATGGGACCTTCGGAACCCAATCAGCACCGTCATCTATTCAGCTGATTGCTGAAATACCTTAGTCAGCGCCGCTGGAAAAAGCTCATGCTCCGCTTCCTGGATACGCGCATGGAGGGTCTCGGCGGTGTCGTCGGGTAGGATGGGGACGCGTTGCTGGGCGATGATTTTCCCGGCATCGATGTCCTTGTTCACATAATGGACGGTGCAGCCGGTTTCTTTTGCTCCTGCGGCGAGGGCCTGTTCCCAAGCACGGAGGCCCTTGAAGGCAGGCAGAAGGGAGGGATGGATGTTGATTATCCGGTTGGGATAGGCGTTTAAGAGCGGATCCTTTACGACCCGCATATAACCAGCGAGGACAACCCAGTCGATCTTGCTGGCGGTCAGCATTTCGACCAACGCGATTTCGCCGTCGGGACCGAGTTTGGTCTTGAAGGGCGAAGGCGGCAGCGTTGCGGTGGGAAGGCCGAAAGCCTTGGCGCGGGTGAGGATGGTGGCGTCGGGCAGATCGCTGATGACGAGAGCGATGGTTGCGTTGAGTTTACCTGCCAGGATGGCCTCCTGCAGCGCGACAAAATTGCTGCCTTTGCCGGAACCAAGGACTGCGAGGCGTGGAGAAGTGCTCATGGTTGGGCTTCGCGTTCCTTGCGAAAATCGCCGCTGGTGAGGTTGAAGACAAGCCGCAAAATCCAGCGGGGCGTACTTTCCGCCAGCAAGATCGGAATCCGGACAAGGAAGCCGGGAATGATCCGGCCCTGGCCGCGGGCGAGCGCGTCGAGCGTCTCGCGGACGACATCCGCCTTGTCCACGCAAAGGAAATCGGGCGGGGCGAATTTGCGTTTACCGCCGGGGCGTCCCGCGACCTGGCCGAATTCGGTCTCGACCGGGCCGGGACAGAGCGCGGTGACTTCTATTCCGGAACCGTGCAATTCAACCCGGATCGCCTCGGAGAAGCTGTTCACATAGGCCTTGGTCGCCGCGTAGACGGCGAAGGAGGGCAGGGGCAGCATGCCCGCCGTGGAGCCAACGTTGCAGATCCAGCCGCTCTTGCGCTTCAGCATGGCGGGAAGGGCCCAACGGGTGAGGCGTGTCAGGGCGGTGATGTTGACGGCCAGCATCGCCTCGATTTTCACCGGATCGCTCGTCTCGAACGCGCCAATGTCGCCGAACCCGGCGTTATTGATCAGGATGTCGGGAGAAAAGCCACGCTTATCCAATTCAGTTATCAAGGTTGTGACTGCCGTAGCGTCGGAAAGATCAGCGCTGATCGTCTCGATCTGCATGCCGGGATGCCCCTGTAGCACGCGGCCTTTGAGTTCCTCCAGACGGTCGGCACGACGCGCGGTCAGCATGAGCCGGGTAACGCCCAACTCCGCCAATTGCAGCGCAAATTCTCCTCCCAGTCCCGCAGACGCTCCTGTGACCAAGGCTGACTTTCCCGTAAAGACGCTCATGCGCCTACGTTATCATATGAACGTGGATCGCATGCAAGGTTTCCGCGCCGACTAGCAAATCCGAGACCACAACGATGGAATCGCCCGTGACTACGTAGCCATGCTGTTTCAAATTCTCCACCATCTTGATCAGGATAACGTTGGGGTCGGGATTTGGGGCAATGACCTGCGCTTTGACACCAAAATTGAGCGACAGGCTGCGTGCCACATGCTGATCGTGCGTAAACGCATAAATGGGTGCGCCCTGCGGACGTAATCCGGAGATGAAACGTGCCTTGGTACCGGTATGGGAATAGACGCAGATACCGACGGCCTTGGTCTCATTGGCGAGGTAAACCGTGGCGGCGTTGATTCGCTCCCGCGATGACTTGGGTTGGAGCGGATTCACATAGGAGCCTACGGTCTTCCCGCCTTCGATGCGCTTGGCGATCCGGTCCATGATCTCCACGCATTCCAGTGGATATTTGCCGGTGGTCGTCTCGCCTGAGAGCATGATCGCGTCCGCATGCTCAAAGACGGCATTGGCGATGTCGGTGATCTCCGCCCGGGTCGGCGCGGGATTGGTGATCATGCTTTCCAGTAGGTGCGTCGCGACGATGACCGGCTTCACGGCGGCGAGGCACAAATTCACCGCACGGCGCTGGATAATGGGAAGATCCTCGTAGGGCACCTCGATACCGAGATCGCCGCGTGCGATCATGAGACCGTCACAGGCATCGATGATCTCTTCCAAATTCTTGACCGCCATCTGGTCCTCGATTTTGGCGACGATGCGGATATGGCTGTTTCTCTCCTTGAGAAGGCCCCGGAGCAGATCGATGTCCGCGCGGCGGCGGACAAACGACATCGCGATGATGTCCATGTCGCACTCGAAGGCGAGTTCGATGTCCTTGTAGTCCTTTTCTGTCAGCGCGGGCAACTTCACGTCGACGCCGGGAAGATTGATGTGGCGGCGGCTACCCATCGGGCCGGGCGTAAGCACTTTGCAGACGAGTTCGTTTTCGCGCTTCTCGATCGCCTCCATGCGAAGCAGACCGTTGTCGACAATGACGATGCTGCCCACCTCGATGTCCTCGACCAGATGCGGATAGTTGCAGTGGACGCTGATCTGGACCGTCCCGGGATGTCCCTTCACCGTGAAGCTGACCCAGTCGCCAATTTGCAGGTCGTAGGCCTTGGGGACATCCCCGGTGCGAATGGCCGGTCCCTGCGTATCGAGAAGCAGGGCGACCTCGTGGTTGAGCCGGGCGGAAATCTCGCGAATTGTCTTCGAAACGTTGCGCACCCAATCATGCGGCGCGTGGGACATATTGAAGCGAAAGATGTTCACCCCAAGCTTCATCAGGGCCTCCAGCATATGCGGGCTGGAGGTGGCAGGGCCCAAGGTGGCGATGATTTTGGTGCGGCGGAGCATGATCTCTTTCGTTTACGGGGTTAAGGCGTTCCTAGCCGGATGGATGGGCGTACCTTATCCCGCAAGGCATGGAATCTCACAAGCCCGAAAGAGAGCAAGCTGTGTGCCTGACCGGCGGCGGTCAGCTAAGCCTTTGGCGGTGGCTTTCGGACGACCAGATGAACGTCGCGCAGTTGCCTCTCAGAAACCGGTGCGGGGGCGTTCATGAGCAGGTCGCGACCGTTTTGTGCCATGGGGAAAGCAATGACTTCGCGAATGCTGGTTTCACCGGAAAGCAACATGACGATGCGGTCGATGCCGGGCGCGATGCCGCCGTGGGGCGGGGCGCCATACCGGAAGGCATTGATCATCCCGGCGAACTCAGTGTCGACGACTTCCTTCGGATGGCCCGCGAGGTCGAACGCCTTGTACATGATCTCGGGACGATGGTTCCGGATCGCGCCCGAGGCGATCTCGTAGCCGTTGCAGACAAGGTCGTACTGGTAGGCGAAGATGGTGAGCGGATCCTGCTTCTCCAGCGCCTCGAGACCGCCCTGAGGCATCGAGAACGGATTGTGCGAGAACTCGATCTTCTTCGTGTCCTCGTTCATCTCGTACATCGGGTAATCGACAATCCAGGTGAACTTGAAGACGTCCTTCTCGATGAGATTGAGTTGCTCCGCGATCTTGACGCGCATCGCGCCGAGGACCTTGGCCGCCTTGGTCTCATTCATGTCGGCGGAGAAGAAGAGCACCGTTGGCTTGGTCTCGGAAAAGTTCTTCAATGCCTCGGCGATGTCGCCAGTCATGAATTTGGCCACCGGGCCAGTCAACTCGCCCGTCGTATCAACTTTGATGTAAGCTAATCCCGGCGCGCCGAGCTTCTTGGCCTCTTCCTGCAAATTATCGAACCATGAGCGCGGCTGATCGAATGCCTGCGGTACGGCGAAGGCCCGAACCGTCTTGCCCGCAAATGCCTTGAACTCGCTCTTGGCGAAGAGCGGCGTCAGATCCTTGATTTCAAAAGGAATGCGCATGTCAGGCTTATCGGTGCCGTACTTGAGCAACGAATCCGCATAAGTCAGGCGCTGGAACGTGCCGTCGGCATTCGCGTTGGTCGCAATCTCGACCTTGAATTCCTGGAAGAGCGGTACTATCAACTGTTCGATGGCGTTGAAGACATCGTCTTGCGTGACGAAGCTCATCTCGACATCGAGCTGGTAGAACTCGCCGGGAGTGCGGTCTGCGCGGCCGTCCTCGTCGCGGAAGCAGGGTGCGATCTGGAAATAGCGGTCGAAGCCGCTGACCATGAGGAGCTGCTTGAACTGCTGCGGCGCCTGTGGCAAGGCGTAGAACTCGCCGGGATAGAGGCGCGAGGGAACGAGGAAGTCGCGCGCGCCCTCGGGCGAGGATGAGGTCAAGATCGGCGTCTGGAATTCCTGAAAGCCGAGCTCGATCATCCGCTGGCGGATGCTGGAAATGACCCGGGCGCGGAGCATGATTGTCTCGTGCAGCTTCGAGCGGCGCAGGTCGAGGAAGCGATACTTGAGGCGCGTTTCCTCGGGCGTGTGGTCCTCGGGAAAGACATTCATCGGCAGCGGCTGACACGAGCCGAGAAGCTCATAGCTGGTGACATCGAGCTCGACGGCCCCGGTGTCGAGGTTCTCATTCAGCGTGCCTTCCGGGCGCAACCGCAACTGGCCCTGCACGCTGATGACGGTCTCCTTGGGCAGGTGGGCGACCGCATCCTGGAATGTGGCGGTGGGCGGGATGACAATCTGCGTGATGCCGTAATGATCGCGCAGATCGATGAAAAGGACGCCACCCAAGTCGCGCTTGTTATGGATCCAGCCCGCAAGACGGACGGTTTCCCCGGCGTTGCTGGCGCGCAGGTCGTTACAAGTGTGGGAGCGATAGGGATTGGCGGACATGGGAGGGTAAGTTTTAGACGGAATTGATGGAATTAACAGTTGAAAAACAATCCATCATCCTGAGCTTCTCGAAAGACCAGGCGCGCTTTCGGATTTATGGGGAGGACGGATCTTGAAATCAGTCCCGATTAGGCATCCAAGTCGTCTTCTTTTGCGCGGGCACTTCAACCTGTTTCAGCTCCTTGGCGATGCGGCAATCGTGCAGCGCGATGAGCAGGCTGGCGTTCGCGAGAGGGACTTTAACCTGTTCCCGCGTCTCCAGGTTCTTGATCTCCACGAAACCTTCCTTGATCTGCTGGTCGACGATGACGGCCACATCGCATTGCCGCTCCTCGGCCGACTGGAATTGTTTGCCGACCTTGGCGGGCTGGAAGGAATAGTCGACGTCGAAAGCATCGCGGATGTCCTGCAGCAGGCTCATTGCTTGCGGACGATACTGTTCATCGGCGACCAGCAGGTAGACTTTGAAACGCTCCGAGGCACCGGCCTTCCACTGCTTCGCCTTGAGAATTTCTCCCAGCACCACGTCTCCCATGCCGAAGCCGAGGGCGGGGAGGTCGACGTCGCCGAGGTTCTTGAGGAGGTTGTCGTAGCGTCCGCCACCGGCGATGGCCCTAAAGGCGCCGCTACGGTCGAAGACCTCAAAGACGACGCCGGTGTAATAAGCCAGGCCGCGGACGACGGTGTAGTCGCGCTTAATAAAGTCCTGCAGGCCACGATGTTTCAGCCCGGCCTCGATGGTGTCGAGGCGCTCGCTCTTGCCGGTGCTGGCATCATCGAGAATGGCGAAGACTTCGGCGGCGAGGGGGCCGAGCTTCTCGGCGGTCTTTTCGCGCGGCTCGCGTTCGCTTTTGTCGATGGCCTGGATGAAGGCGTAGCGCTGGTCTTCCGGCACGCCCTTCGCGTTCATGAAATCGGTCCAGAACTGGCGGTCGCTCAGGCGCACGACAAAGTCGTCCTTGGTCAGGCCAAAGGCGCGATGGGTGTCGATCACCAGCGCGATCAGCTCAATGTCGGCCTCAAGCCCGGCCTCGCCGATGATGTCGCAGTTGAACTGGTAGTGCTCGCGCAGGCGGCCTTTCTGCGGGCGCTCGTAACGGTAGACCTGCGGGATGGAGAACCACTTGAGCGGCTTCTTGAAGTCCCGATGCCGCGCCGTGACGAGCCGCGCCAGCGTGGGGGTCATCTCGGGACGCAGCGCCACCTCGCGGTCACCCTTGTCCTTGAAATTGTAGAGTTGCGTGACGATTTCATCGCCCGACTTCTTGGTGAAGAGATCGAGCGGCTCCAGCACCGGCCCGTCGTACTCGACAAAGCCGTAGCGATGGGCGACCTCGCGCCACTTGGCGAAGATCGCGTTACGAAAAGCACAGTCGTCAGGATAAAAATCGCGGAAACCGGAGAGAGCCATGGGGGAGGGGAAGTTTTGGACGGAATTAACGGAATTACCAAATTAACGGAATTCCGAAGGGGGAGAAGCCTGAAGTCAGGGCTTGTTAGGATGTTGGATCAGGTACTCTCGGACTTTATCGATTGGTCCGAGCCATTGAGCGGTAACCTTGTCGCCATCTCGAGTAACGCCAATGGGAAGCCACTCGCAATCTCCTTTTTCAGCCCATCCGACACAACCTTTAAAGCCGCCGGGATGATTCACTAATATCCATTCGGAGCCCTCCTTAAAATTACTGTCTGAATACGCAGTTAAGACTATAGTAGGGGGAGGTTCTGAAGAATCGGGTTCGCGCAGAACATCGGTAACGGCGAAAGTGATCTTTTTCGACGACGAATCTGAAACAACACCTTTGGTGGAGGTGACACGAACACTCCAAATGAGTGGTGACTTAGCCAGTGTTTCAAAGGTGGGTGGAGCGAATAGATGGGCGTAGGATACACTAATAAGAATCAAAAAACTGAGACAACAGAGGAGAAAGCGTTTCATTGGGCAAGAGGGTTAAATTGACAGTCAACCCTGCAGGCGAATTACGTAAGCGAGTCTGATCCTTCGACAAGCTCAGGATGACCGACGGGAAGGAGAAGGAAAAGGAAAGCGGGCCCTTAGGCCGGAGTCGTACCCGAAGCCGGCTTGGCACCGTCGGCGATGGTCTGCGAGAGCTTCATCACCTTCGACTTCATTTCCTTGCCGGCCTTGAACTTGACCACGGCGCGGGGAGGAATCGGCACATCATGCTCGGGACGGTTCGGATTGCGTCCGACGCGCGCCTTGCGGAGCTTCACTTCGAAGACGCCAAAGTTGCGCAGCTCGACTGCCTGCCCGTGGGCAAGGCTCTCGGTGAGATGATCCAGCGTGCGCTGAATCACGTTCAACACGTCTTGTTGGACCATTCCCGTTTCGTTGCTGATGCGCACAACGAGATCGCGCTTCGTTAAATTAGGCATAAACCGGTGCTATCACGCCAGATGGAGCTAGGATTGCAAGCGGAAAAAGAAGAATTAATTAGATGGGGCTAAATTCTCCCCGATTCTTCCGAGGCTATAAAGGTAGCCCGCGACCTCCTGGCGCGTGAGCATCTGACCGTCGCCCAGCGTCGATGACTACCCCAGAAGGCTCATGCCACCGACTTGATCAGCACCTTCGAATTCCGTCCACTGGCCTCGTATTTTTCCCGCCGGGCCGGAGGTAGGTCATCGGGCGAGCCCTCTTTGTAACCGCCCTTTTGCTGGAAATAATTAAACGCCCGCGTTGAGAGCAGGAAGATGGTCTTCACGTTTTTTTCCTTGGCCGCGTTTTCAGCGAAGAGCATCAGCTTCTGACCGATGCCCATGTTTTCATGCGCGCTGCTGACGGAGAGGCAGGCCAGTTCGGCCGATTCGCCGTCCGGCTGCACGTGCAAGGCAACGCAGCCGACGATATTGTTGTCGATCTCGAAGACGTAGAAATCGCTCAGGTTGGAGACGATGTCCTGCCGTGACCGCTTGACCAGCTCTTCCTGCTCGACCGATTCCCGCGTCAGGTTCCGGATGGACCGGACATCCTTCTTCAGCGCCCGCCGTACCGCCTGGTATTCGTTGGCGTAGATCATCGAGCCGATTCCCTCGTTGGAAAAGATCTCGGAGAGCAATGCCTCGTCGACCCGTCCGTCGAGCAGGTGCACCCGGCTCACGCCATTCCGGCAGGCCCGGATACTGTGCTCGAATTTCGAAAGCAGATGCTCGTCGATGGAGGACTTGTGCTTTTTCAGAAGCTCTTCGGCCTCATCCACGGACATCTGGCTGATCTCGGCTCCAGCTTTCCCGTACCCGGAACTGCTCGTCAGGAAAATAAGCTTTGAGGCCTTGAGCGCTTCGGCCACCTCAAGGGCGACGCCGTCCGAATTGACCCGGAAGGTCCGTCCGTCACCGTCGAAGCCGAGTGGCGCGATCACCGGGATCACGCCCTTGTCGAGGAGCTGGTTGAGAAATTCAGTATCGACCCGCTCGACCCGGCCGGTGAAGAGCCGGTCGACCCCGCCGACGATTCCATACGGGTGAGCAATGACAGCATTGGTGTAGCAAGCCCGCAGATCGTTCGAGGCCAAGCCTTCAAGCACTTCATGCGTAATCCGGTTGGCTGCGGTGAGGGCGAGCTTGAGCGTCTCGGCGTCGGTGATGCCGGTGCCGTCCGCGTTACTGATCGGAATGCGCGATTCCTTGGCCAGCTGCTCCAATTGGAACGCCGCGCCATGGACCAGGACCAACCGGATGCTCAGCGAGCGGAGCACCGCCAGGTCGAGCATGACATTGGGAAAATTGTCGTCGGCGATAATGGCGCCGTCCATCGCGATCACGAACGTCTTTTCCCGGAAACCAGGAATGTAGGTCAGGATGCCACGTAGATCGGATACTTTCATAGGAAGGAAAGGGGAAACGCTATCGCTTTCAGGAAAAACGTTCCAGCTTTCTTCGGTTCGACGTTTCGTCATCCTAAGCTTGTTGAAGGACCAGCTGCGGAAAAAATGCTAACCAGTATCTGAATTCTCATGGAAAAAAGCCTCCATAGGCTGACCCTTCAACTAGCTCAGGATGAACGGAATAATGAAAGCCAATTGGCCAGATACTTTGCATCCGTTAGGTAAAGATCACTAGACAGGTTGGGCTTTTGTCCTATTATGAAACAATGGTTGTTACGGATTTTTGCTTTCGGAAGGGATGCAAGCAAGCACTTGCTTCGTTGGCAGCGCTTGCCATGGCCCTCCTCGTAGTCGGGTGTCACCCGTCCGGCGCACAGGCTCCTCCCGCCCAAGGCCCCATGCCGGTGAAGGTCGCGCGCCCGGTCGCGAAAGAGATCATCGATTATGATGAATTCAACGCGCGCCTTAGCGCGGTGGAGAGCGTGGAAATCCGTGCCCGGGTCAACGGCTATCTCCAAAAGGTCAACTTCAAGGACGGAGCGGAGGTCAAGAAGGGGGATTTGCTTTTCGTTATCGATCCGCGTCCTTTCCAAGCGGATTTGAATCGCGTTCAGGCGGAACTCGACCAGGCCCAGACCCAATTTGATCTCGCGCAAAACGACTTGAAGCGGGCGACCGACCTCTTCCAGAGCCATGCGATCTCGGCCGAGGAACTCGATACCCGCAGCAAGCGCAAGGCGACGACCGAGGGGCTGGTCAAATCGGCCAAGGCCAACCTGGAGACGGCGCAACTCAATCTCGCCTACACGCAAATCCTCGCGCCGATTGACGGACGTGTGGGCCGGAAGCTGGTCACGGAAGGCAATCTTGTCACCGGCGATGCCAAGGACGCCACCCTGCTCACGACGATCGTCTCGATCAGCCCGGTCTACGCCTATGCGGACGTGGACGAGGCGACCGTCATCAAGTACCAGGAACTCGACAAGCAGGGGCTGCGCAAAAACAACAACGGTTCCATTCCGGCGGAACTCGCCCTCGGCAACGGGAGAGACTTTTCCCACAAGGGCGTGATTGATTTTGTGAACAACCAAATCGATTCGACCACTGGCACCCTGCAGGCGCGGGCGGTGTTCCAGAACTCGGGCCGTGAGCTGATTCCCGGTCAGTTTGGCCGTTTGCGGATTACCGGTAGCGGCAAATACACCGGGATGTTGATACCCGATTACGCCATCGGGGCGGACCAGGAAAAGAAGATCGTCTACGTAGTCGGGCCCGACAAAACGATCCAGGTCAAGGAAGTGGTTTCCGGTCAACTGATCGACGGCCTGCGGGTCATCCGTTCAGGCCTGTCGCCGACGGACCAGGTGGTGCTCGACCATCTCCAGATCGTGCGGCCCGGCATGCCGGTGGATCCGAAGGAAACACCCGTCCAGCCTGAAGCGGAAGCGGCGACGCCTCCCACTCCCGCTCCGTCCCACTCCTAACCTGTCCCTGACGACCAAGACTGCGCGATGACCTTTCCCCATTTCTTTATCGGACGCCCGGTTTTTGCCGCGGTGCTCTCGATCGTCATTGTGATCGTTGGCTCGATCGCCCTCACGACGCTGCCAGTCTCGCAATATCCGGATATCGTGCCGCCGACGATCCAGGTGACCGCCAATTATCCCGGTGCGAATGCCAAGGTGTTGGCCGATACCGTGGCCTCGCCGATTGAGGACGAAGTCAACGGCGTCGAGAACATGCTCTACATGTCGTCGCAGTGCACCGACGACGGCTCGATGACGTTGACGATCACTTTCAAGCTGGGTACCAATCTCGATACCGCGCAAGTGCTCGTACAAAACCGCGTGGCCATCGCCCTGCCGAAATTGCCGGAGGATGTACAGCGGCTTGGGGTGAACACGAAGAAACAGTCGCCCGACCTGACGATGGTCGTTCACCTGACTTCTCCCAAGGGAACCTACGACCAGCTTTATCTCAGTAACTATGCCTATCTTCAGGTCAAGGACACGCTGACGCGCGTTTATGGTGTCGGCGATGTGAAGATCTTCGGTGCACGTGACTACAGCATGCGTATCTGGCTCGATCCGAACAAGGTCGCCTCCCGAGGCCTGACGGCCAGCGATGTGGTCAACGCCGTCCGCGAGCAAAATGTGCAGGTGGCGGCCGGTGTGCTGGGCATTCCTCCTGCGCCGAAGGGCACGCAATTTCAGTTTACGGTGAACACCATGGGGCGCCTGGCCGAACCGAAAGAGTTTGAGAAAATCGTCATCAAGACCGGCGCCGACGGACAGGTGACTCTCCTCAAGGACGTGGCGCGCGTCGAACTGGCCGCGCTCGACAGCACCATGGACAGTCGTCTCGACGGCCAGCCCGCCGTGGCGATGGTCATCTTCGAGTTGCCGGGCTGCAATTCGCTGAAAACCTCGGCCGATGTCACGGCGGCGATGAAAAAGCTAAGTGAGCGGTTTCCTCCCGACGTCAAGTTCAGCATCATTTACGACACCACGACTTTCGTATGGGAATCGATTGAGGCCGTCGTCCAGACGCTCTTCGAGGCTATCGGCCTGGTCGTTCTCGTGGTTATCGTCTTCCTGCAAACGTGGCGTGCGGCCATCATTCCGCTCATTGCGGTGCCGGTCTCGCTCATCGGTACCTTCGCGGTGATGGCGTCGCTGGGCTTTTCCCTGAACAATCTCTCGCTCTTCGGTCTCGTTCTGGCGATCGGTATCGTCGTCGATGATGCCATCGTTGTGGTGGAGAATGTGGAACGAAATTTGGAGAGCGGTCTCTCCGCGGTCGAAGCGACCCACAAGGCGATCGGCGAGGTGACGGGGCCCGTCGTGGCCACCGCGCTGGTGCTGAGCGCAGTCTTCATCCCGACGGCGTTCATTTCGGGTATCACCGGTCAGTTTTACCGCCAGTTCGCACTGACCATCGCGGTCTCGACCATCATCTCCGCTTTCAACTCGCTCACCCTCAGCCCGGCCTTGTGCGCGCTCCTGCTGAGGAAGCATGACGCCAAGCCGGACCTGCTCCAACAGGTCTTCAATCTTCTCATCGGTTGGTTCTTCAAGCTTTTCAACTGGGCATTCGAGAAAGCGCGCAGCGCCTATGTCTGGGTGGTAGGACGACTGGTCTGTATTTCTCCCATCGTGCTGCTGGTTTACGCCGGACTACTGGCTCTGGCATGGTATGGATTCCAGGTCGTCCCGGGCGGGTTCATTCCGCCCCAGGACAAGGGCTACCTGATCAGTGTCGCGCAATTGCCTCCCGCCGCATCACTGGAACGTACGGAGGCGGTCGTCGACAAGATTTCCCAGATTGGCCGGCAGGCGCCCGGTGTTTCCCACACGGTCGAGTTCGCCGGTTTTTCCGCGCTGAGCTTCACCAGCGCTTCCAATGCCGCGGCAATCTTCCTTCCCCTCAAGCCTTTCAGCGAGCGTGAGCGATCCAATGTCATCCTGGGAGGGCTTTTCCCCAAATTGATCTCTATTCCCGAGGGCATTGCGCTCGTCTTCCCGCCGCCGGCGGTGAACGGCTTGGGCACGGTCGGCGGTTTCAAAATGCAGATCGAAGACCACAGCGGTGCCGATTACGACCGGTTGTTCAACGTGGTCCAAAAAATCATCGCCGCGGGCAATGCGACCAGCAAGGACACGCCGGGAGTGACCGGCCTCTTCAGCTCGTTTCGCGCCGACACACCGCAAATCTATCTTGATATCGACCGGTCCAAGGCCAAGACGATGAACGTCGCGTTGAGCGACATCTTCAGCACGCTCCAGATTTATCTCGGTTCGCTCTACGTCAATGACTTCACCCTCTTCAACCGCAACTACCATGTCACGGCGCAGGCCGACGCGAATTTTCGGGTGACCCCGGAGGACATCGGTAATCTCAAGACGCGCAATGCCGCCGGGGAAATGGTTCCGCTCAGCACGCTCGTTACGGTGCGCAACGTCACCGGGCCCGACCGCGTCGTGCGCTACAACCTGTATCCCTCAGCGGAAATCACCGGCTCGCCCACGCCCGGCACCAGCAGTGGACAGGCGATCGCGCTCATGGAGAAAATCGCCAACAAGGAACTCCCTCCCGGCATGGGCTTCGAATGGACTGAACTGACCTACCAGCAGATCCTTGCCGGCAACACCGCCATCTACATCTTCCCTCTCTGCGTGCTCTTCGTCTTCCTGACCTTGGCCGCGCAGTATGAGAGTTGGTCGCTGCCGCTCACCGTCATCCTGATCGTGCCGATGTGTCTCCTGAGTGCCATCTGGGGCGTCTGGATTCGCGGTCAGGACAATAATATCTTCACTCAAATCGGGCTCGTCGTGTTGGTGGGACTGGCCTGCAAAAACGCAATCCTGATTGTCGAGTTTGCCAAGAAGCTCCAGGAAGAGGGAGGAAGGGCCCGTCGTGACGCCGCCGTTGAAGCCGCCCGCTTGCGGATTCGACCCATCATGATGACTTCCTTCTCCTTCATCCTCGGCGTCGTCCCCCTGCTTATTGCAGAGGGAGCCGGTGCAGAAATGCGACAGGCCCTCGGTACCGCCGTTTTCTACGGCATGCTGGGAGTCACCTTCTTCGGGGCGCTCTTCACGCCGGTCTTCTATGTCGTCGTGCGTTGGGTGACCGATCGCCGCCTGCGTCCCGCGCCTCGGACTGCGCCCACGGCCACCATTCCGGCAGCCAAGGCTTAAGAACTCGACTGGAAGTTTCAGCTCACTGCGACTGCCAGCGCGGGCGATTGCTCCAGATGATGTACTCGGGACCACCTGGCGGCGTTGACGTACGCACCTGCAAAGGAAACGTCGATGTCTCCGGCAACTTGGGGCTCAGCATCATGGGCAGCCAATCCTTGTTTTCGCCGGTGATGATATTGGAAGCCGGCTTGGACCATGTGACCGGGGTAAAATAGAGCATCCCGGTTGGGCAGACATTGTCGTACAAGCTTTGGAAGTCGTTGACCGAGTCCGGCAGCCAAAGCGACGGACGATCTGCATACCAGGCGGAGGCCCAGGGCATGTCCGTGGTCACCCATTCATCTGGCTGCGAATAGTGCCCGAGGACCTTGATCAGGGGGGGCATGTAGGGTGGAAAATTGTAGATGACATTGCTCGAACTCAGGGCGCTTATCGCCATGGGCGTGCCGGTAAAGGTCACCATCATCACCACAATGATGCTGTTCAGCAGTCTGACCTGGAGGTTCAATCGGTCGAGCTGGATGAAGAAGAAGGCGGTCCCGATAATGATCATGCCGGGAAAGAGAAGGACCAGCGTGTTCCACGGTCCCAGGGCCTCGGGCTCGGCCACGCCAACATTGTTCGCCGCCACAAGGGCCACGCTGGTGCCGGCGAGAAACCACTGGAACATTTGGGCCCGGCGCCGCTTGTACGCGTGGGTCAGCGAGGCGAAGAAAAGCAGGATCATCGGATTGTTGCCGAGGAGCAGCCAGAAATGTCCCAGGTGCCAGAGGAATCCTGAAGTCTCCTTTTCACTCAGATTCCGGAACAGGCTCTCATACTTGGGAATCGTCGAGCCGCAAAAAATCTGGTCACCCTTGTAGCCTTCAAGGCCATAGACCAATAGGGACGCATTGCTGCCGAGCGGGCTGCCTGAGATCTTGTATGCATGCCAGAACCACGGTGCCACAAAACACAGAACCGTCAGGGCGATCAGGATGGCCATGAACCAGCTGGGGCGGGGCATCACGACCAACAAGACAAAGATCGGAAGGAGAAGGACAAGCAGGTGCAATCTGGTCAGGCACGTGGCGGCCAGTACCAGGCACAGCGGTATCGCCCAAAGCCAGGCCGGGACAAACGATTTTTCTTCGCTTTCAAAGCAGTTTTCCGCGGCGCAAAAAATATGGAGAAGGCAAAAGAGTGCGGCCGTGACCAGGAACATGAGAAAGCTGGTCGATAGGGCTGTCAGGCTATACTGCCAGATCAGGTCAGTGGCGAAAAACATGATAACCGAAATCCACGAGATCCGGTCGTCAAAAAGCTCACGACTGATGAAGTAAATCAACACCCCGGTCAGGACCATGAAGATCAGGTTGAGGGGAGGAATCCACCGGTCGCCTGAATAGACATGGCTGACGCTGCCCTTTTTTCCGCTGACAAACCCCTCGAGGTTGGGGGATATCGGTTGATCGAACTCGGGCTTCACACAGTAGAACCACGCGGCCAGGAGAAGAGGATATCCTGGTGCATTGTAGGTATCGGGGATAATGCGCGGAGCCCCGGCGGGAAAGAGGTTCGGGGGAAAGAGTTGGGTTGAGACTCCGGCGGCCTGGCCTTGGGCTGTGAGATGGTTGCGGAGATCCGCCACGGCCTGCGGGCGCAAAAATCTCGTGGTATACCCTTCTCCACGGACGACCTGGCGGGCCAGTTGGGCATTGTCCATGGATTGGGCATCGTCGAGCCCGCGAAAGACCTTGAAGTTGTATAAGCCACCAATGATCAGCAAGGCGACCGCAAGAGGTACGAGACGGACCAGGAACTGGGCCTCGCCCACTTCCACGAGCCGGATAATATTTTGAAAAGGGTCCTTCATGCGGTCTTGATCTGGTAGGTCTTGATTTTACGGTGCAGGGTACGGCGGCTGATGCCGAGCAATTTTGCCGCTTCGGTCACATTTTGATGGGTCTGTCGGAGGGCCTGCAGGATGAAATTCTTTTCCATCGCCTCTAGGTTCAGGGGCGACATTCCCGGGGAAGATTCACTTTCGCCACCACCTCGCAGAGGAGCACCTCCGGGGCCTGTCTTGCCGGAGACACGCGGGGGAAGGTCGCGTACGCTGATGCGTTCGCCGCGACAAAGGACCACTGCGCTTTCGAGCGTGGCGCGTAACTCGCGGACATTACCCGGCCAGTCATACCGCTGCAGAGCGTCTTGCGCATCGGGCGAGAGTCCGATGATCTTCCGGTCGTTCTGCCGGGCGAATTCCTTGACGAAGACATTGGTCAGAAGGGGGATGTCCTCCCGCCGGTCCCGCAAGGGGGGCAAGTGCAGGGACACGACATCGAGACGGTAGAAAAGATCATCGCGGAATTTGCCCTCGCGGACGAGGGTCTCGAGATTCTTGTTGGTGGCCGCAATGACACGCACATCGACCTTGATCGTCTGGTTGCTACCGACCCGCTGGATGGTCTGCTCCCCCAGGGCCCGCAGGAGTTTCACCTGCGTTGCGGCGTCAATCTCACCGATTTCATCGAGGAAGATGGTGCCATGATTGGCTTCCTCGAAACGGCCCGCGCGCCGTTCGGTAGCCCCGGTGAAGGAGCCTTTTTCGTGTCCAAATAATTCGCTCTCGAGCAATTGCGGGGAAAGTGAGGCGCAATGTACTGCCACGAAGCGTGCTGACTTGCGCGGGCTGAGCATATGCAGGGACTGCGCCACCAGTTCCTTGCCCGTGCCACTTTCACCCTCGATCAGGACAGTGGCCCGTGTCGGCGCCACCTGCCGCACCAGGTCGTAGATCTCGACCATGGCCGTGGAATTCCCAATCAATTTCTCGAGACCAAATTTCTTGTCCAGCTCTTCGCGGAGATGGCGATTTTCGGTCTCCACTTGCCGGGAATGGAGCGCCCGGGTCAGGACAACCTCGAGTTTTTCCAGATCGAGCGGCTTGGTGATGTAATCGTAGGCCCCTCGCTTCATGGCCTGGACCGCCACCTTCTCGGAACCGTACGCGGTCATTAAAATGCAGACCGGCGGAGGTGAAAGCGACTGAGCCCGAGTCAGCAAGTCGAGTCCTTCCGTCCCGCCCATCAGGCGCAGATCGGTCAGCACCACTTGGACCGGTTGGGATTCCAAAAGATTCATGGCCGTCGTCACATCCGAAGCGAGGTAGACATCGAACTTACCCTCGAAGTAGCGGCGGAGCCCGTCCCGCGTGTTCTTTTCGTCGTCGACGACCAAAAGCGTCGGGAGATTGTCGGAGACTTGACTCATGTTGTTTCCCCCTTTTTGCCTTCGGATGATTTATTGGAGACTGGCTCATCACCCTGGCCAAGCAGGCGGACGCGGCGTTCTGCAAGGGGCAGGAGAATGCGCGCCGTTGTGCCGCGTCCCGGTTCGCTTAAGAGTTCCAGTTGACCGCCGTGTTCATGCAGGATTCGCTGCACGATGAAGAGCCCCAGGCCCGTTCCATTCTTCTTGCGGGTAAAATAAGGCTCGGTGATGTGGGCCATGTCCTCGACAGAAATGCCCGTCCCATTGTCTTCGAAGGAAATCTCCAGGTGCGTATCGGAACGGGAAGTGGTGACGCGCAGGATGCCGTGGTGACTGAGGGCCTGCAGGGCATTCTTGATCAAGTTGTAGATTGCCTGCTTGAGTTGGTCCGCATTGGCCGGCACCAGCGGAAGTCCTTCGGCCAGTTCTTCCTGGACGATCACGTCGCGATCATCGATTTCCGGCTGGAGAAAAGCAACCGATTCACGGACCACCGTGTTGATGTTGACCATGTTCCGGACGGCATGAGTTGGACGCACGGCACCCAGGAACTGGTTGATAATGGTATCCAGGCGGTCGACTTCACTGCGGGCGACCCGCACCGACTCGAGTAATTCCTCATCGGATCCATGATCACGACGTTTGCGTAGGTCCCGCTCCAGGAGTTGAAGATGAATATTGAGAGAATTGAGTGGATTGCCCAGTTCATGCGCGACCCCGGCGGCGAGCAGGGTGACGGCGTTGAGCTTCTCCGATTCGATGGCCTCATGTGCCTGCGCACGCCGGGCGGTGAGGTCATGGAAGATCAGGGCAAAACCCATCAACGAGGTGTCCTTGTCCTCCAGCGGCACGAGATAGAAATTCAGAAAACGGGGCTGCGGATAGAAGACCTCGAGATCGCGGTTCACCACGCGGCCCTCGGCCAGGATCTTGGGCCAGTCCAGTTCCTTGAGATAGGGGGCAATTGATGTACCTAGTGCGCGGACCGGATCGATCCCCAGGATCGCCGTCACGGCATGGTTGAGGTAGCGAATCCGTCCTTGGGAATCAACGACGGCAATACCCTCCTGCAGGGTGTTGAAAATGGTCTCGAAAAATCCCTTTTCCTGGTTGAGCCGTTGTAAATAGGCCTGCAGGTCTTCCTGACCGACTCGGTCGATCCGGTTGAGCAACTTGTCCAGGAACGTGTTTTTCACAGCGATGAGGGAAAGGGGCGGCGCCGCTGCGCTCGCAAGCTGTTACTATAGCCAATGCTTGCGCCGCAGCCAGATGATTAGCAGAAGCGTGCTACCGACCGTGACCAACGCGGCTGTCGGATAGGCGTACGGCATTTTGAGTTCGGGCATGTCCTCGAAATTCATGCCATACCAAGTTCCGATTAATGCTGATGGCGTCGTAAGCGCGGTTAATAAGGTTAGGACTTTGATGATCTCGTTCGTCTCGTAAGTCGCCTTGTTCAGAAACACGTCAAGGGTCAGATAAAGTTGGTCCGCCAGGGTCGAGGCGGATGTTTCGATGCGATTGAGGTTGGTCAGCAAGTCGCGAAAATAGGGAAGCAGCACCGGGCGGATCAGCTTGAATTCGCCGCGGGCGATACGGTTAACCACATCGCGCTGGGGCCGGACAATTTGCTGCAAGTCCGAAAGCTCTTTCTTGCGCTCGCGAAATTCCCGGATGACGGATGGTTGGGCATTGCGGGTCAGGAAGACGTTGTCTTCCAGGGCGCTGATTTCCTTCGTGAGGTCATTCAGCACCGGTTGATAGGCATCCACCATGGTATCGAGGAGAAAGTGGGCCAATCGGTCCATGTTCCGCGTGATCGCCACCGGATTTTTTTGGACGCGCTCGATGGTGCTGGAGACCATGGGCAGGGGTTCCGAATGATGGGTGACCAGGAACGATTTGCCGATAAAGAAATCGAGTTCGGTCGTGCGAAACTGGTCTTCCTTGCTGAACGCGACTGCATGCATCACCAGGTAAAGATAGTCCTCATAGTCCTCAATCTTGGGATAGCGACTGGCGGCCAGACAGTCCTCGATCGCGAGAGGATGGAACGAGAAGACATCCTCTAGGATCGCTTTCGATTCCTCGGGCGTCGGCGCAAACAGGTTGACCCAGATAAGCAGTCCCTTATCAGCGCGTACCAAGCGTAGCGCATCGCTGTCCAGATTGCTGGCGACCAGCTTACCATCATTGAAGACAAAGGACTGGATCATAAAGGGAGGATAGGGAAGGGAGTAACCTGCGATAGCCCACTGGGCAAATCATTTCGAATTAAACCCCCATTTTTTTGCTATTTGTGCCAGTTATAGCCCGCAGTAGAAATGTTTTTATGTATTTAAGCATAAAAAATATAAAAAGAACCTTGCAACAGCTTCAAAAATCGCTTTCATGCCTTGATAACGATATGGTGCGGCGCTGTCTCTACCTTTTTCTCATCTTCTCGGGCTTTCTCGTTAGCAATGAGATCGTTCAGGGAGAGCCTGTAGGCGCTGAATCCGCCGTTGCCACGGCAACAGCACCCGGCGCGACGGTTTCATCTCCGACCACGCCACCGCCGCCTGCGCCCGCTTCCATCTCTGCTTCGCAATCCTCTTCTGCGCTCAAACCAGCGCCAGTGACGGATGCGGATGCAAATAACAGCCGGAAATTTTATACGGTTTCCGTCGCCCTTCGCGAGATTTACGACAGTAATATCTTTACCGCTAAAACAAACCCTGTTTCCAGTTTCGAGACGGAGGTTTCGCCCAGCATTCTTTTCGATTTCCCCATGGAGAATACCAAGTTCTCAGCACGGGAGACTTTCACGGCGACTTATTATTCGAATCGTACGGGCGACCCGATGGATTTCAGCAATGAAGTAGTGGGGACATTGCAACATTCTTTTTCCGATCGATTCAGTATCAGTGCTGCCGACCAGTTTCGTTACTACACGCAACCCAGTTTATTTGAGAATGTGGGTACGCTGTACTATAGTGGGGCCTACATTGCCAATACGTTCAACGGCTCTTTTAATGCTCAATGGACTCCTTTGGTCAGCACTCTTTTCACCTATTCGAATACGTACGTCGACTATTTCAGCTCGGCCACGGCAGCGGGCAATAACAGCATTGAAAATACCGGCTCAGGTACCTTGGGCTTTGCCATTCTCCCGAAGATCAATCTTAATTTCGGAGGCATTGTCGATAACGTTGCTTATACGCAGATCGCCCGTGGCTATACTTCATTGACTGGTAACACCGGGATAAACTGGCAGGCGCTCCCTTCGTTGAGCGTAAACCTTGCCATCGGTGCCTCTGTTACCTCTACCGAACTGAGTTCATCCCAGACGAACGCGACCCCTTATGGCGCGGTTGGGGTGAATTGGCAACTTGGGGCCCGCAGTTCACTGAGCTTCAATTATTCTCACGAAGTTGTTCCTACTGACGTAACCACAGCGATGGGGCAGGTCGCCGATCGCATTGGCACGACTTTCCACTATGACATCCTCCCCAGTCTTTCGGCCCATCTTGAAGGAACCTATACTCATGGCGAGTATACTCCTTGGCTCATCTCCCCGAACACCATTTCCGCGTATTCTGAAAATGATTTTGCTATTGATGCCGGGCTGACGTATCATGTTAACCGTTACTTCGATGTTAACATCGGAAATATTTACAGTGGTGTTGCTTCTGGTCTCAGTTTTCGTGACTACAATCGCGACCAAGTATATCTGGGAGTGCGCGGCACCTACTGATGTTTCGCGACAGGAAGGTGCTAGTTTTGAGTTAAGCTGGGTGGCGTAAATTTCTCCTATGGCTGACAATACAAGTCAAACACTTCATTTTAACGAATACTTTAAGGTTATTCGTAATCGCCTGTGGGTGATTTTTACGATTTTCGTCCTCACGGTGGCAACGGGTGAGTACGTCACCGAATGGGTACTTCCCAAGGTTTATAGTGCCTCCGCCGAAATCCAAATTCATCCATCCGGAGAGCATTCGGTCAGTGGTATTGGTAATGCGCCGGAAGAGAGAGGGTTCGATGCCACGGCTTTCCAGGCCGAGTTTGAAATCCTGCAGTCCTCACAGATTCTTCTGCCCATTATCAACGATCTGCAGCTTGACCGCATTTGGGCCAAGCGCCTCTACAAGGGCGCAATGGAAAAGATGCATCCGTTGGATGCCTTGGGCTACATGAACAGCATTTTGCACCTCGATCTCAAGCGGGGTACCAATATCGTTCAAATCTCCGCTTCAAGCGAAGTGCCCAGCGAAGCTGCGGAGATCGCCAATGCCGTGGCCGACCGGTACAAGACGATGCGGCAGGTCGAGCAAGATCAGCGGAACAGTCGTGGTGAAGTCTCATTACAAGACCAGATTGCCCAGCAACAGAAGATCGTTGACGAGAAAAAGGCCATTGTCGACAAACTGCGGGAGTCTGCAGCCAAGGATGGAGTTGATCTTACCACGGCATCCTCCAGTGGTGTCGATGAGCGGATGGTGACGGACTTGGACGAACGCCAGAAAGATCTATTGGCGGCCAAGGTGGATTACGACGCCCGCCGGGTCCTCCTTGCGCAACTGCAAAATCTGCCGGACGATGAATTTGTCAATACTCTCTCGGCCTTGGGGCGTCAGGAACCGAATATTGCCGCCTTGCGCTCGGAGATTTTCGGCATCGAGGGAGACATCGATAATCTGCTTAAGGATGGTTTCGAACAGAATCACCCCCGCGTACAGGCTTTGCGGGCGGAAATCGACCGGAAGCGTCAACAGATCAAGGATCTTGTTGCCGCCACCCGGCGCGCCATGGCCGTGGATACCGACATGGCACGGTCACGCGTGGAGTTGCTTGAAAAAGAAGTTGAGTTACTCAAGAACACCACCCGCCAACACGTTAGTTCCCATGTGGAACCTTATCGCGAAGCCATGCGTGACGTGACTGAGCAACAAAGCCTGCTGGATGCCCTCTCAGTTCGTCTCAAGCAAGTAACGGCGGACAAGCAGCTTCTGGAAAGCCCGGTCAGGATCATCACCCGTGCTTCGCCGCCGCTCTACCCGTCCAAGCCGAACAAAAATCTTAACCTCGCCCTCAGTGTCATCGCCGGATTGTTCGTGGGAGTTGTCGTCGCCTTTCTCATCGAATATCTCGATACGAGTGTCAAGACCATGGCGGATGCGGAATCGCTGCTTGGCTTGCCGGTGCTGACCGTCATTCCCAACAAAGGCGGCCCCATGCCGCTCAACCAAGAGGCGGCTCGCTTGCCTCATGCCGAGGGATACCGTATCTTGCGAGCCAAGCTCGACTTAAAGGTACAAAACGGAATTGGACCTTCACTTTCCATGCTCAGCGGTGGCCCGGGTGAAGGGAAATCGACCACGATTTACAATCTCGCCATCGTTTGCGCCCAAGCTGGCCAATCCGTCATTCTCGTCGATTGCGACCTTCGCCGGCCTACCCTCCACGAATTGGTGAATCTCCCCAATGACCGCGGATTATCCAACTATCTGCAAGGCCAGGGCGACGCAGTGGAATACATCCAGCAGACGGCTATCCCCAAGCTGCATTTGCTCGCTTCCGGGGATTTGCCCATGTCGGAAATCGGTGTCCTTGCCGGGGACAAGATTCGAATGATGCTGGAGGATCTCAAGCAGCGTTACGATCTTGTCCTGGTCGACTCGCCTCCCGTGCTCGGTATCAGCGACGGTTCGATTATCGCCCGCGAGGTCGATTACGTGATCCTAGTCATCCAGCACCGGCGTTATCCGCGCGAGATTTCGCTGCGCGCCAAGCGCGCCATTGAGGAGGTCCATGGTAATTGTGTCGGTATGGTCCTGAACTGCGTGTCAGTCAAAAGCGATGATTCGTATTACTATTACAGCAGTTATGGGAACTATTATAAGAAAGCCGGACGCAATAAGAAGCGCAAGGCAGGTGCTCTCAACGGCAAGGGTGATCCCAAAGCGCTCGCATCTGCCGGTCGCAAGCCGGAGCTTGAGAGCGACGAGTTTTGATCAAGTTTCGCGCCATGAAAAAAATTATCTCCACGGGACTCCTCTCGCTTTGTGTTCTTCTGACAGGTTGTAATGGAGGAAACAATCCGCCCACAGCGGGCAATCAGGCACCGCTTCCGACACAGTTAAACGCCCCCGTCGATGTGATTCGGGCAGGAGACAAAATCACGATCCGGTTAACGGGCGTTCCCGATGGGGAGTATATTATTGAGGTGCAGGTTCCTGCTTCCGGCGATATCACGGTGCCGCTCTTGACCCGTTCTTTTCACGCCGTGGGCCGTAACTCCTCCGAATTGGCCGCGGAAATTTCGGCTGCTTACAAAAGTGACAAGATCTACACCAATCCCAATGTCACTGTCATTTCGGCGGAACGATTTGTGAATGTAAGTGGAGACGTCCGGTCGCCGCAGCGGGTGCTCTGGACGCCCGATATGACGCTCCTGACCGCGATCACCTCCTGTGGGGGATTTGACGAGTATGCCAATCGGAAGGCTGTACGGGTCACCCGGGGGCAGCAAATCTTCACCGTCAACGCTATCCAGGCAAATTCGATGCCCAACGCCGATCCGAAGGTCTATCCGGGCGACCAGATCTACATTCCGCGTACTATCTTTTAGTGCGGTTGACGAGAGCCTCCATGAGGCTATTAGCCCCTGAATAGTTATGGTCTACCGTCATGTTTGCGGGTCGTTCTGGCTGACGGCGATCCTGATTTTCGTTGTTCCTGGGGCGATCACTTCCTGCTCCCATGCCCGCGACACGGCAAAGGAGACGCAAATTAAAAGCACTTTTAGCGCATGCAAAACGGCACTTCTCCACGGTCAAGCGGGGCCCGCGCTGGCTTGTGTCTCCCGGAATGTGGAGGATTATCTGACTCGCTTGAAAGCCGGTTCCCCAAACAGTTCCGCATTTATCGAAATGGATTCCGGCAGTCTTTCTCCGTCGGTCGATCTTTTCCTGCGAACCGCATTGGTGAAGAAGGTACCTCAGGATCTGCGTTCCCGTTTGACCTTGGAATTGCTATTACAAACCATTATGGAAAAGAGACTGGTCGATCCGCGTGACATCCAGGAGCTCGACCTCGGACGGATCGATGTCAATGGCGACCATGCCACGGCAGAGCTCTATTGTCAGGGAAGCCGGTTGGCCCTCGGCCTGCCTTTTATCCAGGAGGGTAAGGACTGGAAGATCGATATCCTGGCTTTGTTGCCTTATGCCGAGATCTTGATGCGGCTGGACCGCGCCATCAATGGCAAGACCGAGAAACAGCAAGTTGAACTGCTCGTCAACGGGCTTCCGTCCCTTTAGAATCGTCCCATGCTCGCCAAACGTGTCATTCCCTGTCTCGACGTTCATGCCGGGCGCGTTACGCGAGGCCAGCAATTTGGTCGTGCCGAGGAAAACGGCCTGCGCAATGTGGGTGATCCCGTGGAATTGGCCATTCGTTACAACGACCAAGGCGCCGACGAACTGGTTTTCTTCGATATCACGGCGTCTTCCGAAGGGCGTAAGTCGATCATCGATGTCATTGAACGCACGGCCGATCGCTGCTTCATGCCGCTAACGGTCGGGGGAGGGGTTCGCTCCACTGACGATATGCGGATGCTCCTTCGCGCCGGGGCCGACAAGATCAGCCTCAATTCCGCCGCGCTGGTCCGTCCGGAAATCATCGCCGAGGGTGCCGACGCTTTTGGCCGGCAATGCATGGTAGTTTCCATTGATGCGAAGAAGACATCGCCCGGCCAATGGTCGGTTTTTTCGCGGGGTGGGCGTGACCAGACGTCGTGGGAAGCCCGCGCCTGGGCGGAAAGGGCTGTCGCCCTGGGGGCAGGGGAGATTGTCCTGAATAGCATCGATTCGGATGGCATGCAGACTGGTTACGATCTCGAAATTACGAGGCTCATCAGCGAAAGCGTCCCGGTGCCAGTGGTGGCCAGTGGCGGAGCGTGGGAATTGAGCCATTTCACGGCTGTCCTCAACCAAGGGAAAGCGGATGCGGTCCTGGCCGCCAGTGTTTTCCATTACGGTCGATTCACCATTGCCCAAGTCAAAGATTATCTGGCTGGCGAGCAGATTCCCGTTCGCCAGTAGTGCATTGAACTCCTTGTCACTCCACGGTTTCTCGCTAGATTTCTCGGGATGACTCGCTACGCCCAGCAACTCGGTTCCCGCTTTGTCGGAATGGTGCAGATCGCCGGGCAGATTGTTTTCCTTTTCCAGGATATCGTGCGATGTCTTTTCCATTACCGTATCCGGGTGGGTTTGCTCGTCCGGCAAATCGACTTTATCGGAGCCAAGTCGGTCCCGGTTATTATCATTACGGGTGGATTCATCGGAGCGGTCTTCGCGGCCCAATGCGAATTTCAATTCAAGGCCTTGGGCATGAGTTCGGCGGTAGGACCAGTGGTCGCCATCGCGATGTGCCGGGAACTAGGCCCCGTCCTCTGTGCCTTGATGATCGCGGGCCGCGTTGGGTCGGCCATGGCAGCGGAGCTGGCCACGATGAAAATCACTGAACAAATCGATGCGCTGCGTGCCTTGGCCGTCTATCCAACCGAGTACCTGATCGTTCCCCGTTTCCTGGCCACATTGATTACGCTGCCCATTCTGGTCGGGTTGGCGATTCTTTGCGGCATCGGAGCAGGCTACTATGTGGCGGTTGATATCCTGAACGTCCCGGGCGTCTACTACTGGAACAATACTGTCAAGTACACCCATGAAAAGGACATCTGGATCGGCCTGGTCAAAGGCTTTTTCTTTGGCCTCATCATCATCCTGGTCGGTTGCAACAAGGGACTGACCGCCTCGCAGGGAGCGGAAGGTGTTGGCTTGGCGACGACCGAATCGGTGGTCGACGCGTTTATTATCGTCCTGATCGCCAATTTTTTCTTCACCTTCCTGCTTAACTCCATCCTCTGATCTCGCCGTGGCCGCACCCGTACCTGATTCCCCAGCGACCAACCTGATCCGTCTGGTTGGCGTCGAAAAAACGCTCGGCACGCAAAAAATTCTGCGTGGGGTCAATCTTGATATCCAGGCCGGGGAAAACATGGTCATTATCGGTCGCAGCGGTGGGGGCAAAAGCGTGCTCCTCAAGCATATCCTTGGACTCATGCGACCCGACGCGGGTCAGGTCTGGTTTCGCGACAAGGACCTGGCGCAACTCGGGGAGGAAGAGATGGTCCCCCTGCGCAAGGAGACCGGGATGCTATTCCAGAATGGCGCGCTCTTCGATTCGCTGACCGTTGGCGAGAACGTCGCCTTTCCCTTGCGGGAACATGGTCATTTCGATGAGGCGCATATCCAGTCGGAGGTGGCCCGGGCCTTGAAAATCGTCGACCTGCCCAACCAGGAGCAGAAATGGCCCTCGGAGTTGAGCGGCGGTATGCGAAAACGCGTCGCCCTGGCCCGCGCGGCCATCGCCAAACCGGCCCTGATGTTGTACGATGAGCCGACTTCGGGACTGGATCCCGTCGTGGCGGACAGTATCAACAAGCTCATGGTGCGGTTGGGGAAGGAACTGAACATGACCTCGGTCATCGTCACTCACGACATGGTCAGCGCCCGGGAAGTCGGCGACCGCATCGCCATGCTCTACGAGGGGCGGATTTACTGTGTCGACAAGCCCGGAGTCGTGCTTGAATCGCAGGATCCGATTGTGAAACGCTTTGTCAACGGCATATCCGATGCTAGTGATGCTATATTCTAGGAATCCATAATTATGAAACCGAACTCCAACATTGAAACGACCGTCGGCATGTTCCTGCTCCTGGGCATAGGTATCATTTGTACGCTGATTCTCTTTTTCGGCGAGGTGAAGGATATCTTCAAGCCGACCTACAGCCTGACGGTTACTTTCCCCAACGCCAGCGGCCTGCTCAAAGGCTCGGACGTATTTCTCTCCGGGGCGCATATCGGCAAGGTTACCACCGATCCTGTGCCAATTCCCGATACGGAAAAAGTCGAGGTGAACCTGAAGATCGACAGCAAAGTCAAGATTCGCGACGACGCCCGGTATGTCATCGGTAGCTCGGGACTCTTGGGCGACTTGTATGTGGATGTGAAGCCGGTCGAGTACCCGGCGGGTACGCCTGAGGAAAACAAGCATCCCTATATCCGGGACGGTGCAAGAATCGACGGTTCCCAGTCGGTTGGCCTTGGTGATCTGGCCGAAGGTGCTCAGCCTCTTTTGAAGAAGGCCAACCAAATCGCCGATAAACTGAACGAAGTCATGGAAAAGCTCGATAATCAGGTCCTGACTGGGACGAGTACCGCCGATCTGAAGGAGACGATCGCCAAGCTCCGTCAGATGGTGGACAGCGGCGCCAGCATGGTCAGCAACGCCAACGATATCCTGGGGCAGGCCAAGAACAGCAAAGGGGCCTTGGGCCGTATGCTGAACGACAAGCAGGTGGGCGACAACCTGGCCGCCTTCATGGCCAATCTGAAGGCGCACGGCCCGATCTTTTACAAGGACGATACCGCTCCCGCAACCGACAAGGACGGAAAGAAGAAATAATGAGCGAGCCTCTCAGCGCAGTTGTGGTGGCTGCCGGACGCAGCCAACGGATGGGCTTTGACAAGCTACTGACTCCTTTGGGCGGACGCCCGCTCCTGCTGCATACCTTGGAGCGTCTGCTCAAGACGGAATTGCCGTCGGAGATCATCCTCGTTGTCCGCCCGGGCAGTGAAACGGAAATGCAGGCCGTGGTCGCGCCGCTCAATGGCCAGGGCAATATCCGTCTCGTGCCCGGCGGCGCGCAGCGGCAGGACTCGGTCCAGGCCGGCCTCCAAGCCGTCTCAGCTTCCTCCGAGTTTGTGATGGTGCATGATGCCGCGCGTCCTTTTGTCACCCGGGAACTGGTCGATGTCGTCCTGGCGGCAGCCAAGTTGTCGGGTGCGGCGGTTTGCGGCGCACCCTGCAGTGACAGCCTAAAGGAAGTCGCCGAGGATGGCCTTGTGACCCAGACGATTGACCGTTCGAAACTGTGGACAGTACAGACACCGCAAATTTTTCGTACGTCTCTCCTGCGTGAAGCCTATGCCTCGGCCCTGGCCACGGGCGCGACGTTTACCGACGACACGGCAGTGGTCGAAAGGATGGGGCATCCTGTGCGTATTGTCCTCTACAACGGTATCAATCTCAAGGTGACGACTCCGGCTGATTGGAAGCTCGCGGATGCCTATCTGCGGCTTGGAGACAGTGAATCCGGTCCCGGCATGGTTCTGCGCAAGTATCTGCACGACATGAATAATCACCTCACTCCGCTGCTGGGCTACGCCTACCTGCTGGTGACCGAATTTCCCGAGGACTCGCGCCCGAAGAAATTTGCGACGAATATTCAGACCGCCTCGGAGCGTTGCCAGACGACGACGGCGGATATGCAAAAGCTCGTCCGCGAGCTTTTCCCGCGCAAGAGCGAATAGCTACGCGTGCCGTTCGGCAAACACCTCGCGGATAATGTCCTCGATCGGGACGTCTTCCACGGTGAAATCGTCAATCTCCAGCGCGGCGATCAGATCGCGGGTAGCGTTCACAATCTGTTTGCGTGGGACTTTCAGGCGTACTTCATTGGCGCTTTTTTCCAGGACGTCGCCGTAGGGCGTAAAATCGAGGGAGGGAAGGGGCTTGCGTCGGGAGAGCGTCATGATCTTGTGCGTGGCCAGTCGGTCGATGATGTCTTGGAGTGCACCGTCGAAGAAGACCTGGCCATGGTCGATGATGATGACGCGATCGCACAGTTCCTCGATGTCCTGCATGTAGTGCGAGGTGAGCAACGTGGTGATGCGATGGCGGGCGGTGTATTCGCGTAAAAACTCGCGGACTTTTTTCTGGGAGACGACGTCGAGGCCGATGGTCGGTTCGTCGAGGAAGAGTACCTTGGGACGATGCAATAATGCGGCGATGAGCTCCATCTTCATGCGCTCACCGAGGGAGAGTTCGCGCACCATGACGTCGAGCTTTTCGCGGACATCGAGGAGCTCGGTCAGTTCGTCGATGGTCTTTTGGGCGGAGTTCTTGTCGAGTCCGTAGATGACGCGGTTCAGCTCCAGGGATTCAGCCGCGGGCAGGTCCCACCAGAGCTGGTTTTTCTGGCCGAGAACGAGTGCGAACTGGCGCTTGAATTCGTTCTGGCGGCGGGCCGGATTGAAGCCGAGAACGGTGGCCTTGCCGCTGGTCGGCTGGAGCAACCCGGAGAGCATTTTCAGCGTGGTGGTCTTGCCCGCGCCGTTCGGGCCGAGGAAACCAACGAGTTCGCCTTCCTGCACAGAGAAGGTCACTTCCTTGGCCGCCGCCGTCTCCTTGTACTTGCGCTGGGCAAGTCCCTTGAACGCGCCCCAGAAGCCCGCTTCCTTTTGGTAGGTGCGGTAGATCTTGGTCAGCCCATGGACGGAAATGGCGGGAGTCATTCCTATTTACCGTCGGCGGCGCGTTCGATGGCGGCGATGTCGATCTTGCGCATGGTCATCATGGCGGCCATGGTGCGCTTGGCGCGTGCGGGATCGGGGTCCTTCATGAGTTCCCAGAGACGCTTGGGGACGATCTGCCAACTCAGGCCGAACTTGTCCTTGAGCCAGCTGCATTCGCTTTCCTGTCCGCCATCGGCAAGCAGCGCATTCCAGAGGCGGTCGACCTCAGCCTGATCGTCACAGAAAATCTGGAAGGAGACGGCCTCCGTGAACTTAAAATGCGGGCCGCCATTGAGGCCTACGTATTGCTGACCAGCGAGCGTGAACTCGACGGTGAGAACATCGCCGGCCTTGCCATCCGGATAATCGTTGGGCGAGTGGAGGATGTGATCAATGTGGGAATCGGGGAGGAGCGAGGTGTAAAATTTGGCGGCTTCCTCGGCATTACCGTCGAACCAAAGACAGGGGATTATTTTTTGCATGGGATGAAGAATGGGGTTGGAACTAACCTAATTTATCCAGGCTTTCCCGCAACGACTTCTCCTTTTCCGCCAAGGTGATCTCCAGCTTGCGCCATTCCTCGATCTTCGCGGGAGGGGCCTTGGCGAGCATGTTGGCGTCGCCGAGCTTCTTGCGCGTTTGTTCAAGGTCCTTCTCCACCTTGGCGAGTTCCTTGGTCAGGCGGTCCTTTTCCACGGCGGGATCGACGAGGCCTGTTGCGGGGAGATAAAGATCGCCGAGTTCGGTGAAGGCCTTGGGACCGGGATTTTCCGGGGCCTTGGCCAGGATCTCGATTTTCGAGGCATTCAGGAAAGCCTCGAGAACCGTTTTTTGCTCGTCGGTGAGGGGATCGCCCTTGGCGACGAGGAAGAACGGCACCTTTTGGTTCGAAGGCAATTTCACTTCGCCGCGAAGCTGGCGACCGGCATCGGCTGAATTGTAGATTTCGCGGGCGCGGGGCGACCAAGTCTTCGAGCGCGGCGATTTGGTCGGCCAGAGGGCGAGCTGAACGGAGTCGGGACGGAACCCGAGTTCGCACCAGAGTTCTTCGGTCACGAACGGCGCAAACGGATGGAGCAGGCGCAGGACATGGCTGAGGACGTAGTCGAATGTGGCGAGGGTGCCTTCGCGGGTGGGGGAATCGGTCTGGGCGAAATCGCTCTTGGCGGCCTCGACGAAGCGGGAGGCGAATTCGTTCCAGACGAAATCGTAGAGCTGTGACGCGCCTTCGCTGAAGTTAAACTGGTCCAGCGCGGCGAGTGCGTTGCGGTCGCCTTCGAGCAGGTAGTGGAGGCGGTCGAGCAGTTCGTCGGCGAAGATCGTGCGCTTGTGCTTGAACGGCTCGGCGTTGGCATCGACCGGCCCCTGCATGGTGCGGAAGCGGCAGATGTTCCAGAGCTTGTTGCAGAAGTTGCGGCCCTCTTCGATCTGTTTTTCATCGAAGCGGATGTCGGCACCCTGCGGGGCAATACGGACGAGGCCGAAGCGGAGGCCATCCGCGCCGTATTTGGTGATGAGATCGAGGGGATCGGGAGAATTTCCCAGTGACTTTGAGAGCTTGCGGCCCTGCTTGTCGCGGATCAGGCCGGTGAAATAAACATCTTTAAACGCGAGATTGGCCTCGAGGGTTTTCTCCACGGATTCCTTTTCGCCATTTGGCTTGAAGTGGAGTCCCGCGATGAGCATGCGCGCCACCCAGAGGAAAATGATATCCGGCCCGGTGACGAGGGCGCTGGTGGGATAGAATTTCTGCCGCGTGCCGTCCTCGGTGCGCATGGTCTCATAGGCCCAGAGCCACGAGGAGAACCAGGTGTCGAGGGAATCGGGGTCCTGCGTCCAGCCTTCGCCGGGGGACTCAATTTGGCAGCGGATTACGGGTCCCGTGATCAATGGAAGCTGATCGTCCTGGTGCCCGATTTGAGGGTGGTTACGCAAATGGTCTTGCCATTGCCGACGTTCCTCTTTGGAAGGGATAACTATATCTGGGTTTTCCTTTCTGTACCAAACGGGAATGCGGTGACCCCACCAGACTTGGCGGGAGATGCACCAATCCTGGATGTTCTCCAGCCAGTGTTCATAGGTCTTGGTCCAGTGAGCGGGATGAAACTTCACGTGGCCGTTTTGCAGGAGCGCAAGGGCCTCGGGGATGTTGGGATACTTGAGGAACCACTGTTCGCTGAGGCGCGGCTCAATCGGCACTCCGGCGCGTTCGCTGATGCCGATGTTATTTTCGTAGGGCTCTTCTTTTTCCAAGAGACCTCGTTCGCTGAGCAATTCACCGGCGCGTTTGCGGGCCTCGAAGCGGTCCATGCCGTGAAGCTCGGAGGCATCGTGCTCGCCGGGATCGGTAATTTTGCCGTTGGGCGTGAGAATATCGCGGAATTCGAGTTTATGGCGCTTACCGATCTCGTAGTCGGTCTTGTCGTGGGCGGGCGTCACCTTGAGCACGCCGGTACCGAAACCTTCTTCCACCGCATCATCGCCGATAATCGGGATTTCGGTGCGGTGCAGGGGACGGATCACCTTGCGACTGATGAGGTGGGCCCACTTGCCGCCGGGTTTCACAGCGAGGGCCACGTCGGCCATGATCGTCTCGGGGCGCGTGGTGGCGACGACGAGGAAGTCGGGGTCGTTCGTACCTTCGGCGGTGCCGAGGGGCGGATCGCTCGGCACGAAGAGTCCGCCCAGAGCTGAGGCGGCTGTCTCCACGCCTTTGTCGGCATTCACCAATGAGTACTTCACGTAATAGAGGAAGCCCTTCTGTTTGGTGGGGATCACTTCCTCGTCGGAAATGGCGGTGAGGGAGCCGGGGCACCAGTTGACCATGCGCGTACCGCGATAGATGAGGCCTTCCTGGTGCAGCTTTACGAAGACTTCCTGCACGGCGCGGGCGTAGTCCGGGTCCAGGGTGAAGCGCTCGCGGGACCAGTCGCAGGAGCAGCCGATCTTGCGGAGCTGTTGTGTGATGATGCCGCCGAATTCCTCCTTCCACTGCCAGATGCGGGCCACGAACTCGTCGCGGCCGAAGTCGTGACGGGTCTTCTTTTCCATGTGGCGGATGTGCTTCTCGACGGCGGTCTGCGTGGCGAGTCCGGCGTGGTCGGTGCCGGGAAGCCAGAGGACTTCCTTGCCTTCCATGCGCGCCTTGCGGGCGAGGATGTCCTGGATGGTGTTGTTGAGGACATGCCCGAGCGTCAGCTTGCCCGTGATGTTGGGCGGGGGCATGACGATCGAGTAAGGCTTCTTCGACGACTTGGAATTGGCCTTGAACATGCCGGAGTCCTGCCACTTTTTGTAGAGGCGGTCTTCGACTTGTTGCGGTTCGTAGGCTTTGGCGAGTTCAGGCATAGGAAAAATAAATTTGGATGAGATTAATGATTGGAACCATATTGAATGGTTTGAAAAAGAGCTGTCGCGCCATATGAAATAAAGACCAATGCCATATAAGCACCGGCTATCCAAAGTCCGACTCCCTGTCCTAGGAATTGTTCAGCGCGGAAAGCGGCAATAATGGAAAAGACAACACTAAGAACGACCGAAAGAATTGCCGTAGAAATAAAGATACCAATGCCTCCCATATCATTATCACCTACATGACCACCGCTGTCTGGAAAAAGGGGGGATAAAGCTGCCATCATGAGAAAAAGCACCCAGCCCGCAGGAATTGCGACTGCAAGAAGCAAAAAAACTGGCTTGTAGTTTTTTTCCTCAGAGGCATTCATGAGTTGTTGGTGGTGCGCGCGAGTAAAAAATCCACGCTGTCGCGCAGGGCGAGCCAGCTGGCTTCGATGATGTCGTAGGAGACGCCGACGGTGGCCCAAGTGGAGTCGCCGTCGCTCGATTCGATGAAGACGCGGGTCTTGGCGGCGGTGCCGCTGGTCGAATCGATGATGCGCACCTTGTAATCGACAAGCTTCATCTGTTCGAGCTTCGGGTAGAAGCGGACGAGCGCGGTGCGGAGCGCGGCATCGAGCGCGTTCACGGGGCCGTCGCCTTCCGCCACGGTGTAGACTTTCTCGCCGTTCACCTTGAGCTTCAGCGTGGCTTCGGAAACATCGATACCAAGGTCCGCATTCTTGCGGATCGAGACGTGGTATTCCACTAGCTCGAAGAAGGGCTTGTACTGATCGAGGGCCTTGCGCACGAGGAGCTGGAACGAGGCGTCGGCCGCCTCGAATTCGTAGCCCTCGTTTTCGAGATGCTTGATCTGGTCGAGCACCTTGAGCGCTTCGGGACTTTTTTCCTCGAGCTTCAAGCCGAGCGTCTTCGCCTTGAGCATGACGTTGGCGCGACCGGCCAATTCGCCGACGAGGACGCGCTGGCTGTTGCCGACGAGCTCTGGCTTGATGTGCTCGTAGCTCGCGGAAAACTTGTTGATCGCGTTGACGTGGATGCCGCCCTTGTGCGCAAAGGCAGAGGCGCCGATGAAGGGCGCGCGTCCGCTCGGACGCTGGTTGGCCACCTCGTCGACAAAGAGCGAGAGGTCGCGCAACTCGGCGAGCTTCTCGTCCGAGACGACACGGCGGTCCATCTTGAGCTGGAGATTGGCGATGCTGGTGACGAGGTTGCAGTTTCCGGTTCGTTCACCGTAACCGTTGATCGTACCTTGGATTTGCAGAGCGCCGCCCTCGATGCCCGCAAGCGCATTGGCCACGCCGAGACCGCAATCGTCATGCGTGTGGATACCGAGTTTCCCTTTTTTCATTTTGGAACCGAGTTCACCGGCGATTTTCGCAATCTCAGAGGGCAGGGAACCGCCATTGGTATCGCACATGACCAAATAGGCTGCGCCCGCTTCATCCGCCGCCTGGTAGCAGGCTGTGGTGTAAGCGGGATCATCCTTGTACCCGTCGAAGGTATGTTCGCCATCGAAGATCACTTCGCGGCCTTGCGCCACCAGGTACGAGATCGTGTCGCGGATCATGGCGAGATTCTCGTCCAGTGTGGTGCGCAAGATTTCGGTGACGTGCAGTTTCGAGGACTTGCAGACGAGCGTGACGACAGGCGTCCCGGCTTCGAGCAAAAGCGCCACCTGCGGGTCCTTCTCGACCGGCGTATTCGCGCGGCGCGTGCTGCCAAAGGCGGCGAGGCGGGCATGCTTGAATTTCAGTTTCTTCGCTTCGCGGAAGAACTCGATGTCCTTCTCGTTGGAGCCGGGCCAGCCGCCCTCGATGTAGTGCATGCCGAAGGTATCGAGCCGCTGGGCGATGCGGAGCTTGTCGGCGAGGGAAAAGTGGATGCCTTCCCCCTGCGCGCCGTCGCGGAGCGTGGTGTCGTAAAGGGTGATGTTGGATGAAGTGGACATGGAATTAAATAAGTTGAGTTAGCCTTAGAGTGAAAACGAGGACGATTTCGACCGGGGCAGCTCAACGCGCAAGGCGGAAAGTCTAGCCCAAGACGGCGCGACGAAACAAGGTCGCGCGTTAGCTAATTCGGACGACGACAAGCGCCAGCGCATTCCGCGAAAAGGCGGAACGGAGGGAGGTCAAAGTCGGGCGCATGGGGACACTAAACAGGAGGACTTGCAGATTGTCAAGAAAGGGGGAGTATCGGGGAGTCGCCTCAAACCTCATTCCTCCATGAAAAAACTCATCCTCTGTTCTCTTCTTCTGTCATGTCTCGTGGCTTTTGCGGAAGATCCCGCGCCAGCGCCCCCCGCCGACGTCAAGGCTGGGGCCCTGAAAATCCGGGACGAATTGGTCGCCATCTTCCAGTCCGGAAAAATAACCCCCGCGGCCTGGGACGCTGCTGACGCCGAAATCGCCGGTTACCAGAAGAAGTATGGCACCAGCGAGGAGACAACCGCCATTCTGGTCCAGCTTCGTCATATGCAATTGGGAGTGGCCAAGAAAATGGGCGACCAGGCCCATTTCGACGCCCTGCTGCAAAAACTCTCGACCGATCCGGTACCCGCAGTCGCGGCCATGGCTTCGGAGTTGGTCGCGCAGCAAAAAAAGATGGATGACCTCAAGTCGAAGCCGATGGACCTGAAGTTCACCGCCGTGGACGGAACGGCCATCGATCTCGCCAACATGCGCGGCAAGGTGGTGTTGGTCGACTTTTGGGCGACCTGGTGTCCTCCCTGCCGCGAGGAGGTACCCAACGTCGTCGCGACCTATAAAAAATTGCACGACAAAGGCTTTGAGATTGTCGGCATCTCGTTGGACCAGGACAAAGACAAGCTGTTGGCTTTCACGAAGGATAACGGGATGACTTGGCCCCAATATTTCGACGGGCAGGGCTGGAACAACACCATCAGTAAAAGTTTCGGCATCAATTCAATCCCCGCGATGTGGCTCGTCGACAAAAAAGGGATGCTGGTGACCACCGATGGTCGCGAAGACCTCGCCGCGCAGGTAGAAAAGCTGCTGGCGGCTCCCTAGTCCATTTCCCGTACTCCATTTTATGTTCAAAATCCTCCCCTGTTTTCTCCTGGTGGCTTTCGCGCCACTGGCGGTGGCCGCGCCTTCATTTGACCCCGCCAAGCCGCTCGAATTGAGATTCACGGCGTTGGGCGGACAGCAGGTCGAACTGGCCAACTTGCGCGGTAAGGTCGTGCTGATCGACTTCTGGTCGAGTGCCGACAAGACATGCCGACAGAACGAATTCCAGGTGGTCAAGGCTTACAAGAAGTATCACGACCAAGGCTTCGACATCATTGGCATCTCATATGATACCAGCAAGAGCTCGCTACTGACCTTGATCCAGAACTACGGCATGTACTGGCCGCAGTACTTCGACGGGACGGGCAAGGGCAACCGAATCGGCACGGCCTTGGGCGTCGACTCGATCCCGACCATGTGGCTGGTCGATAAAAAGGGCATCGTGCGGAATACTAACGTCGGTGATGACCTTGCCTCTCAAGTGGAAAAATTACTCAAAGCGCGCTAGGAAGCCCCGTAAGAGGCCTTGCAGATTGAGGGAAAAAGAGGACGATTGTGAAGTCGGCAAGGCGTCCTCAACCCACTAACCCTTCATCCATTCTTATGAAAAAAATCCTGTGTTGTGCCCTTCTCCTCTGTTTTGTCCCACTGCTGCAGGCAGTGCCATTTGATGCGAGCAAGCCGATCGATTTGAAATTCACGGCGGTCAATGGCGACTTGGTCGACCTCACCAAGATGCGGGGCAAGGTTGTCCTGATCGATTTCTGGGCGACATGGTGCCCGCCCTGCCGTGAAGAAGTGCCCAATGTTGTCGCGGCCTACAAGAAGTTCCACGATCAGGGTTTTGAAATCGTCGGTATTTCCTTGGACAAGGACAAAGCCAAGCTGGATGCGTTCACCAAGGAACACGGCATGGTCTGGCCGCAGTTCTTCGACGGCCAGGGTTGGAACAACAAGATCAGCAGCGAATTCGGCATTGATTCGATCCCCGCGATGTGGCTCTTCGACAAGAATGGAAAGTTTGTCACAGCCGATGCCCGCGAAGACCTTGAGGCGCAGGTGGAAAAGCTCTTGAAGGCTCCCTAAATCGAGGGAAAAACCGCTCTTTCCGGATTGGACATCGGGAGGAGCGGGGAGTAACTTTAGTCATGCAAATACACATCAGTCCTCGCGATGTTAAACTTACTCCGGCCATCCATACCTATGTGGCCCAGAAAATCGAAAGTCTCGAACATTTTGGCCTTAATCTAATCGGCGCGCACGTCGCCCTTTGGCATGACGACAAGCGCGCTTTTAAGCACGCCTTTGTCGTCAAAATCCATCTCGCCCTACGCGGGCCGGACCTTCATGCGGAGGACCATGGTCACGATCTCTATCAGGCCATCGACATTGCCTCCGACCGTCTCGCGGAGCAACTGCGCCACCGCAAGAGCAAGTTGGTGAAGGGTTCGCGCGAAAAGAGCCGCAAGGCCAAGGCCCGCCGCCAGGTCGCCCTCGTCTAGTTCCCCTTTCTCTTCGCCGTGCAGAAACCACCTGTGCGGCGAAGAAGGCATTTGCGGTAAAACTGTCTCTCGACAACCGCGGAGAGTCCGGTTAAATCATCAAGGTTTAACCCGAAATCCCTATTTCTTTGAGCACACCCACTACTCCCTCCGTTCATAACCGCGCCAACCCGTACAAGGCCCGGATCATCGAGAATTATTCCCTGACCTCCGAAGGTTCGGCCAAGGACACGCGCCATATCGTCATCCATCTGGGCGAAAGCGGCATCAGCTACTCGCCCGGGGATTCTCTCGGCGTGATTCCCCGTAATTTCCCCAGGCTCGTTGATGAGCTTGTCGCAGCCCTAAAGATCGATCCCGCCACCATGGTGGACCAGCCGACGGGCCCGGTTTCACTGAAGGACCTGCTTTCCTCTGTCTACATCATCAATCGCGTCAGCAAAAAATTCGTCAAGGCGGTGCTCGAGAAACTCCCGGAAGGCGAAGCCAAGACGAAGCTGTCGGAGATCGTGGCCAACGACGAAGCGTTTGATGACTACGTCTTCACCCGCGATTACGCCGATGTGCTGATCGAATATCCGGTGGCCTTCACCGCGCAGGAATTCCTACCGCTGGTCAACAAAATTGCGCCGCGTCTCTATTCGATCGCCTCGTCGCCCAAGGCACACCCGGGTGAGGTGCATCTCACGGTTGCGGTGGTGACTTACGAGACGCATGGCCGTAAGAAACACGGCATGGCCTCGGGCTACCTCGGTTATGGCCAAGAGAGCCACAAGGATGAGGTTCCGGTCTACATCCAGCCGACGAAGCATTTCCATATGCCAGCACCGGACAAGAACATCATCATGGTCGGCCCCGGCACCGGCATCGCGCCGTTCCGTGCCTTCCTTGAGCATCGCGGCATTGAAGGTGCGACGGGCAAGAGCTGGCTCTTTTTCGGCGACCAGAAGAAGGCGACTGACTTCCTCTACGAGAAGGAATTCGACGCCATGCTGGCGAAGGGGACGCTGACCCGGCTCGATGTGGCCTTCTCCCGCGACCAGGCCCACAAGATTTACGTCCAGGATCGCATGCAGGAGGCTGGTGCCGAGATGTGGAAATGGCTCCAGGAAGGCGCTTACTTCTACGTCTGCGGCGATGCCAAGCGCATGGCCCGCGACGTCCACCAAAAGCTCATCGACATCGCGCAGGAACATGGCGGTCTCTCCCCCGAGGCGGCCAAGGAATACATTGAGGTCACGCTCGCCAAGACGGAGAAGCGCTACCTCAAGGACGTTTATTGATCCTGCCCATGCGGACCGGTTTTGATTTGAGTTCTAAATCGGGCCGTCATCAGGTAAAGCAGTTGGATGAGTTCCGCTTTTCCTGAAGAGCCGCTGGTCATCCGCACGCGGCACGCGCAGCTATCCGCCATTTTGCATCGCGCACCCGGCCATCGGCTGGTCATTCTTTGTCATGGGTTCACCGGCACGAAGACAGAAAGCGGACGGCTCTTTGTCCATACGGCTCGGGCACTGCGCAAGGCCGGACTCAATGCCTTACGCTATGATTTTTCCGGTTCCGGGGACAGCAGCGGCGACTTCAGCCAGATGACGGTAAACAGCCAGATTCGCGATGCACTCGATGTACTGGCGTGGGGGCAGCGCCGCTATAAAAAGGTCGCTTTTCTTGGATTGAGCTTCGGAGGCGGTACTTCCATTTGCGCCTCCTATCAGGCCAAACGACGGCCTGATGCCTTGCTGACGTGGTCATCCGTCCCTTCCTTTAAATGGTGGCGTTCGCGGCCACCCAAGGGAGAGAAACCTACTGCGGGAAATCCGATGGTTCCCGGGACCCGCTTTTACAAGGACCGTCCCAAGGTCGACGTGCCGGAGGCCTACGTTTCGCTCGATCTTCCCCGTCTCCAAATCCAGGGCGACCAGGACATTCCGGAATTCCGCGAACGCTTCACTGCTTTTTGTCCGAAGGACGACCCACTGGTGCAGCACGTAATCATTCCCCGTGCCGACCATGTCTTCACGACTTGGGAACATCGCCGCCGCGTGATCGCGGAAAGCGTCCGCTGGCTGAAAAAGCACCTCGCTTAGGATGGACACGGCTCATGGCGAATCAATTTCCGCAGGAGAGATTGCCAGGGGCTGAGAGAACGTTTGGCCTGTTTCGCGTCGCGATCATTTTTGCTGTCTCATTCTGGATCTATTGGCCCGCTCTTCGCGGCGATTTTGTCTGGGACGACGGTTGGTACATCGCGACGAATCCACTGATGAATGATAGCGCCGGATTGTGGAAAATCTGGTTCCACCCGGGAAGCTGGGTCGAGTATTACCCCCTCCAGGAAACGGTCCAGTGGCTGCAGTGGCAACTATGGGGAAACAACACCCTAGGCTATCATCTTACCAATGTCCTGCTGCACATTCTCAATGCGTTGCTGGTTTGGCGGCTCCTGGCAAAATTTCACCTGAAGTATGCTTGGCTGGGAGGGCTTATCTTTGCGGTGCATCCTGTGCAGGTTGAGTCGGTGGCCTACATCTCCGAATTGAAAAACACGCTCTCTCTTCCGTTCTTCTTGTTGGCGATCTGTCGTTGGATGGATTTTGAGGAACATCAAAGGGACAAAGACTATTATATAACCTTGGCGCTTTTTCTGGCCGGTATGCTTTGCAAGATCACGATGGCTCCCTTTCCAGCGATCATACTGCTGTATGCCTGGTGGAAGAGAGAGCGGATCCAATGGAGTGATTTCATGCGGACAGTGCCCTTTGGCATCATTTCCGTGGTCTTGGGAGTAACAACCCTTTGGTCGGGCGATGCCTACCGAGCCATGGGGCATGAGCAGCCTGAGATCATCCCCATGGGCGGGCTTCTCTACCGGCTGGATGGCGTCGGACTCATCTCCACGGTTTACCTCGCCCGCTTCTTTTTGCCGCTCGACGTCATGTTGGTTTATCCGCAGTGGCGGGTGAATCCTCATGTGTTGAATGAATATATGCCGTGGCTGATCTTTGGCGGTGGCGCCTGGTGGCTCTGGAAAAAGAGAAGGACCTGGGGCCGGCATGTCTTGCTTGGGTTGGGATTTTTTCTTCTCAACCTGGCTCCCTTTCTGGGGTTCGTTCCGGTCTCGTATATGAGTTTCACCTGGGCGATGGATCATCTGCTCTACCTTCCCATGATCGGCTTGATTGGATTGATCATCGCGGGCATGAGTGATTTTCAACGACGTTTCCCCACGGACCGTCCCTATCTCATGGGAGCGGCGACGATCATGGTCGCCTTGATGGCGCTGGAGAGCCGCGCCTTCGCTAATTTATTTGTCAACGAGGAGACGCTCTGGACCTATGTCCTCCAGCGCAATCCCTATGTTTGGCTGGCGTATCATGACCTCGGTTGCAATCTGATGGACCAGAAACGCTACGCGGAGGCCTTGCCGCATTTCGAGAAAGTCGTGCAAATGAATCCGAATTTCGCGGACGGTCATTATAACTTGGGGATCGCCCTGGGCAAACTGGATCGGCGAGAGGAGGCCCGGCAGCAATATCAAACGGCCCTGCGGATCAACCCGCAGGACGAAAAGTCCTACATCAACCTTGCCGATATCCTGTTTCAAGAGGGGCATGCCACGGAGGCCATCCAGTTGTACCGACAGGCGCTCGCGCTCGTCCCGAATCTGGCCCTTGTGCACTACAACCTGGGAAACGCCCTTATGCACTCAGGCCAATTGCCTGAGGCGATTCAGGAATTAAAAACGGCGGTGACCCTGGCTCCCGGCTTGGCCCAGGCCCACGAAAATCTGGGGGTTGCCTTGGCGCAATCGGGCGATATTTCTTCGGCCATCGGGCAATTTCAAATGGCCATCCAGATCAATCCCTCCTACGTGGCGGCGCACAATAACCTGGGTTTGGCGTTCACGCAGACCGGTCGCATGCCGGAGGCAGGGGAACAATTCCAAAAGGTGCTTCAGATCGATCCCGACAATGCCAACGCGCGCGCAAGTCTGTTGAAGTTGCAGGCCTCTCAACGCGATTCATATCCCGCAAAAAAATGATGCGGTCATCACAGTACAGCCAAATGCTTCTTGATTGAGACGAGAATGCGGTCGGCGGTCGGCTGCAGGAGCGCTTCTTCGCGTGTCTCGACCAGGAGCCGGATTTTGGGCTCGGTGCCGGAATAGCGAAGAAGGATGCGGCCATTCGTCCCGAGTTCCTTCTCGATAGTCTTCACAGTTCCCGTCACTTCAGGCAGTTGGTCGAGGGGAATCCGCTCCTTCACCTTCACGTTGACGAGCAACTGTGGATATTTCTTCATGCCGAGGCGGAGCTTGCTGAGAGGCTGGCCGCTGGCCTTGATGATGCGAAGGAGTTCGAGGGCCGTCACGAGGCCGTCACCGGTGGTATTGTGATCGCGTAGAATGACGTGGCCCGATTGCTCACCACCGACGTTCAAGTCGTGCACCAGCATCTGTTCGAGCACATACCGGTCGCCTACGCCGGCCCGCAGGATTTTTCCACCCGCCGAGGCAAAACATTCGTCGAGGCCAAGGTTGCTCATCACCGTGGCGACGAGCGTCTTTTTCGCCAGCTTCCCGCGCTTGAGAAGATCGAGTCCGATGACCGCCAGCATTTCATCGCCGTCGAGGAGGGAGCCCGTCTCATCGCAACAAATCAGCCGGTCCGCATCGCCGTCGTGGGCAAGGCCAATTTGGGCGCCAAAGTCTTTCGTGGCCTGCTGGATCAATTCAGGATGAGTGCTGCCGCAAGCCGCATTGATGTTGATTCCATTCGGTTCCGCATTCAGCACCTTAACTTCCGCGCCGAGAGCCCGCAGAACCAGCGGCGTCGTTTCATAGGCCGCACCGTGGCCGGCATCGACGACGACGCGCACGCCATGGAGATCAAGGCTCTGGCCATAGGCTTTCACGGCCAGCTCGGCATAGCGGGCAGCGCCGTTCGGCCATATTTCGATGCGTCCGATCTCGGTGCCAATCGTTCCTCGTTTACGCAGGTCATCGCCGAGCATCAACGCTTCGATCTCTGCTTCCAACGCATCGTCGCACTTCATGCCGTCACTCTTAAAAATCTTGAGGCCATTGTCTTCAAACGGATTGTGGGAGGCACTGATGACCACGCCCGCGCAGCCTTGCAGATGACGGACCAGGAAGGCAACAGCGGGCGTTGGTACGACGCCGACGAGCAGCACATTGGCGCCCATCGCGGACGCGCCAGCAGCCACCGCTTGTTCCAGCATTGGCCCCGAAAGCCGGGTGTCGCGGCCAATGACCAACGGCTTGCCTGGCTCTCCGAACTTGGCCGCCACGGCCCGGCCAAAGGCCACGGCCATCTCCGGTATCAGGGGGCCAACGTTGGCTTGACCACGGATGCCGTCTGTGCCAAAGAGCCGCGCTTGGTTCCCCATAGAAGCCATGGAATTCTGCAGACGATCCGCTATTGCGAGTCGGAGGAAACGAGCTCGATCTCAAAGATCAACGTGGCATTGGGCGGAATCGCATTGCCCGCTCCCTGCTGTCCATAGCCGAGCTGCGGAGGGATGATCAACTTACGTTTGCCGCCGACTTTCATTGTGGAGGTACCTTCCGTCCAGCCAGGGATCAGGCTGGTGACGCCCTGGACGTAAGGGAAAGTGCCGTCACCATGGTCGGCGGAAGCGTCGAACTTGGTGCCGTCGGTCAGTTTGCCGACATACTTCACCACTACATGATCTCCGGTCTTCACCGCCGCTCCCTTGCCCACCACGAGGTCGACATATTTCAATCCAGAGGGAGTGGTGACAATCGGCTTGCCGGTCTCCTTGTCTTTTTCACTGCTGGCAGCCTGCGCATGAAGGGTCGTGCCAAGGAAAAGTTGATCGAGCGCGCCGAACGAAAGAACCACGGCAATCATTCCGGCAAAAACCAAACGGCGATAACGTAGAGCGGGAAGCATTTTCATAGAAGGGAACAGTTAACGGGAAACTCCGGAAAAAAGCGAGAATTCTGATGGTGGAAACGGCAGTCTGTTGCCACTGGCCTTAGCTAAGGCTGGGAACGGAACCCTTGTCCTTACTGGAGGCATTCCACAACCGGGCGTAGACGCCATTGCGGGCCAGGAGTTCCGATCCGGTTCCCGATTCGACCAACTGCCCGGCTTCAAGAACGTGGATGCAGTCGACGTGATGGATCGTGGAGAGGCGATGCGTGACAATCAAAGTTGTAAATCGACGCATTAGCAGCTTCAAAGTCTCCATGATTTCGGCCTCCGTTTCGAGGTCGAGCGCGCTGGTCGGCTCGTCGAGCAAGAGGATCGGCGCATTCTTGAGGAACGCACGTGCCAGGCCGATGCGCTGTTTCTGTCCGCCGCTGAGCCGGATGCCGCGCTCGCCCACCTGCGTATTATATCCGCGTGGCAATTTTCCGATGAACGCATGCGCCTGCGCCGCCTCGGCGGCAGCTTCGATTTCTGTACGGCTCGCTCCAGGGCGTCCATAGGCGATGTTTTCCAGGACGCTACCAGAGAGTAGGAGCGTATCTTGTAGGACGACCGAAATATTCGAACGGAGTGATTGCTTGGTGAAGTCCCGCGCATCCCCGCCATCGATCAGGACGCGCCCGGAGTTCGGATCATAAAATCGGGGCACGAGCGAGAGCAGCGTTGTCTTGCCCGCGCCGGTTCCGCCGACCAGCGCCACGGTCTGGCCCGGCTTCACGTCGAGACTGATGCCGCGCAGGATCGGATGTTCCGGCTCATAGGCGAAACTGACATTTTCAAAGGTGATTTCGCCCCGCGAGCGCGGCATCGGTTTCGCATCCTTCTTCTCTGGCACCGAATCCTCGGCATCCAGGATTTCAAAGACGCGCTGCATGCCCGCCGCGGCGCCTTCCATCGCCCAAGCGGTATAGCTCAACTGCTCCAGCGGCTGGTAGAGCAGGTTGACATAATAAATGAAAAGAGTGAGCTGCCCCACTGTGAGCCGGTGGTCGAGGATATGCAGCGTGGCGACATAGAGGACAAGGGCCACGCCGAGCGACATCACCGTGGAAACGGCAAGACTGGAAATGGCATTGGTCACGGTCAGGTTGAGATTGGCGGTGTAGCTTTGCCGGGCCTCATTGGCGAATTCGCGCACCTCATATTCTTCCTGTCCGAAGGCGTGGACGATGCGGATGCTGGTCAGGCCCTCGCTGGCGCGTGAAAGCACATCGCTTTCTTCCTGCTGGACGGTGGTTGTTTGCCTCCGCACGCGAGACGAGAAGAAGGTGATGGTGAACCAAAGTAACGGCAGGATCAGCAGCGAGAGACAGGCCAGCACCGCATCCATGGCCCACATGTAGATGAAGGTCATGATCAGAGTGATGACCGAGCCGAAGATGGTGTCGAAACCGCGATTGAAGAAGGTCTGAATTGCCTGCGAATCGTACGCCACCCGGAACGTCGAATCGCCACTGCGGCGACGGTCGTGGAAATGGAGCGGTAGATGTTGCAGGTAGGAGTAGAGCTGTGTGCGGAGTTGCAGCAGCGCCTTCAATCCGACGTTGATGGAGACATAATTCCGCCAAAAGCCGAGCAGGCCGGAGAGCAGATAGATAACGACAATGGCAAGCCCGGCAATCAGGGCGGCCTGGCCCGTACTGAAATTAAAACCATCGTAGTGGACCCGGCCGTCTGGTCGTTGCGCGAGCAGGACATGATCAATGATCCACTGGATCGGCCAATACTTGAGCAGGCTGAAATTCACACCGATCACCATCAGGATGAGGCTGAAGGTGATCGTGCCGAGATAGGGACGGTAATAGCCGATGACGCGGCGGTAGAGGCTCATTGCTTTTTCGTTTTTCCCAACGGCTGCAGTCCGGCGCGAATGGCGGCAACTTCAACCAGCTCGGCGAGACGATGTCGCAAGCGCAAGCCATGGATGAACCAGAGCGCGGCCAGCACGCTGTCCGCTCCAACCACGCCCAAGGCGGTGCGGAATGCTGACGGCGTGGTGATGGAATGCGTCCACAACGAGGCCAGGGTCACCAGCGAGAAGGTGAGTAGGATGCCTCCCACCAATGAAGAAAACGTGCTGATGTTGAGAAAATTTCCGACCCGGGTGAGGCGCCGGCCTTGCGGATAGATTTCCGACATTGAGAGCAGGCGCAGGTTCCACCAGCGGCTGGCGAAGACGTGCATGTCCCAGTTGGTCCAGCCGGTATCGAGAGAGAATTTCCAGCCTTCTTCGTCGAGCAGTTGTTCGATCTTGATCAGGAGATGAGTGCGTTCCAGTCCGGTCTCACTCCAAAACGAGAGACTGCCGGCTTCGCGCCAACCGATGGCGAGGTGAGGGGCATCTTCCTTGGCCGCGATGACGGCGGGCGGAGTACGCTTCCCGCGCAACCAGGTAAAGTAACGCGCCCAAGCCCGCCGCCACGGTTGCATAATGGTGAGATAGAGCAGCAGAAGCCGCGCAGGGACGCTGTCGAATTTCGTCTCGATGCGTGCCTGCGCCATGTAGCCGAGCCCGACCACCAGCGTCGATCCAAACATGATGAGCGGAATCAACCGTAACCAGGGGAGGGGAATCGAGAGGAAGAAAATGAAGAGAGTCACTGCCAGCCACTCGAGACTGCTTAGCAGTCCGGCGAACGGAGAGTACCGCTTGGGATAAATGCACTGGAAAAGTCCAGTGCCGAAAATTCCGTGATAAATAATCGGCTTGGAGAAAAAGGAATCCATCCGCACCTGCGAATAGACGTTTCCATGCCAGATGGCCGAGCCGGTCGCGCCGAAATATTGCAGATGCTTGTAGCGCAGCATCGCCTCGGCTTCGCCATAGCCGGTTTGTTGGCTGAAATAGGTGCGCACCTCGAAGCGGCGGTAATGCCAGACCACAGCGGCGGGGCTGAACCCGATCTGATAACCGCGCTGCATCAGGCGCCAGCAGACGTCGACGTCGTCGCCAGCCTTGCGGTACTCCGGATCAAAGCCGCCTATTTCTTCCAGCGCCCACTTAAAGTAGGCCATATTGCAGCCGGGAACGTGCTCAGCAATCGTGTCAGTCAGGAGCACGTGGCTTGGCGAGCCCGGCGCTGCACCCACAGTTGCCTGGATCCAGTCGGTGGCTGGCGGCGAAATATTCGGGCCGCCAACCGCCGCAAAATCAGCCGAGAGCAGACTGTGGACGAGAAAGTAGAGCCAGTCCCGGTCGACCATGCAGTCCGAGTCGGTAAAGGCGACGACCTCCCCCTTGGCCGCCGCGATGCCGACGTTGCGCGCCACACTGAGGCCCTTGTTGACCTGGACGATGTTCTGCACGCCGGGAAAATCCTTCATGATTTCCTGCGTGTTGTCCTTCGATCCATCGTCGACGAAGATGACTTCGTAATTCGGATAATGCAGGTGTTTGAGCGAGACCATGCAATCACGTAGCGTCCTCGCGCCGTTGTAGGAACAGACAACAACGGAAACCATCGGCAACTCGGTCTCCGGCTTGAAACGTTCGTAGAGCGGTCGGTCCGGATTCTTAAGCAGAGGCTGCAGCGCCTTATAGCTCAATTTGGGACGGCGATCCGTGGTGACAATCCCGAAGGCCCAGTCGGTCACGTCGATGCCGTCAGTGAACCACTCGTCCGTCCACGAGAAGATGAAGGTCCCCGCGAGGCCCGCTTCGAAAACCGTCGTCACATGCTCGGTCAGCAGGGCGGCCTGTTCCTCTTCCGGGTGACGGATCGTGTCCATGCCAAATTCGCTTAGGATAAGAGGCTTGTCCCCGGCGAGGTTCTGTAGGCGGCCCAGGTAGTTGACCAGATCCTTCTTGCGATGGAGGTAGACGTTGTAGCTGTAGAAATCGACTTCGCTGGGCAGCAAATATTCGGTGGGAGGAAAATTGGCGTAGGCTGCGAGCGCGTTTGGATCGTGCTTCTTGACGATGCGGACGAGCGAATTGAGAAACTCTTCCATGCGTCGTGCGCCATACCAACGGACGAGGTCGGGCGGGATTTCGTTATCGATGAAGAACCCGAGCATTGCGGGATGCCCGGCATTGGCTTGGGCCGCCTTGGCGACATTGCCCCGGATCGCATCGACAGCTTCCCGCTCGTCGAGAAAGAGCACCCGTTTATGCCAGGGGATGGTCACCATCACGCGCATGCGGAAGCTCAGGGCAAGATCGAGGAACCAGCGGGGCGGCGTATGATAAACGCGGATGACGTTCACGCCCATGTCGCGCATCAGGCCGAAGTCGACGGAGACTTTCTCTGGCGACGGCAGGTTGGGACCCCCGTCGGTCGCGGGACGGAAAGGGCCATACGTCACCCCCTGGAGATAAAACTTGATGTCGCCCTCGAAGAAGAACTTCGCTTTGACTTGGAGGCGGGGGAGATCGGTCGCGGCTGTTGGCGCCGCGGAGACTACATCATGCACGGTGCGGAGTTTCTCCGAGCGCGGCATGTCCGGCAAGCTAGGAATGGCAAGGAATTGGGACTTCATCAAGTGACAAGGGAACGGCCCTGAAGAAGGTTCGAAGGTGCTTGCATGAGCCGGAACTGACGGGGACTGAGGCCAAACCGCCGTTTGAACTCCCGGCTGAGATGGAACGGATTCGCAAAACCGGTCCGGTCCGCCACCTCCTTGAGCAGATTGTCGGTCGAGGAAAAGAGCGTGGCGGCCTCGTTCAGACGCATCCTTTTGACATATTCCATCGGGCTGCAGCCCATCCGTACCTGAAAAAATGCGAAAAAAGCGGACGGCGACATATGAGTCAGCTCGGCCATTTGTTTGACGGTAATGGGGGTGGCCAGGTGAAGTTTTAGATGAGTCAACAGCGGGGCGAGGCGACGGCCTGCCTGTAGGCGTTCCATTGCGCCAGGTCTGGGCTTCGACAGGGAGCAGACCATGCGCAGAACCGACCACATCAGTTCGCGTCGTCGTGCCAGTTGGCCAAAGAGGATGGATTCCCTGTTGTCCATGGGCAGGGGACGCGCGAGTTCTTCGATGATGAGCCCGAATTGCCGCCCAGGCCCTTTCCCGACTTTCAACGGCATATCGAGCAGCGTCGTGAGGTCGATGGTCTGGTAGAGGACAAAGGAAAAATGCAGCCACCGGGCCGCGAAGCCGTGACGGGGACTGTGATGGTGAATGATACGCAGCGGTTCATACGCGGGAGTAAGGAATGCTTCCGACGGCTGGAGCCGGATCGTCTCGCTGGCGCAGGTGATTTCATATTGCCCCGTCGTTGACTGGGCCAGAATGCCATAGGGTACCGATTTTTCGTGGATCCAACCCGGAGGAAATTTTCTGCCTCCGCCGATTTGAAAAAAAGCGATCTGCAGGGCGTCGTGGGGAAGGTCAGCCAGAAATTGTTCCATGCAGTGAAGTCGAGCATAGGAGTTATGGATATGTTTGCAATAGTCGAGGAAAAGGTGAAATGGAAGACTTAGGGAGATAAGTTAGTAGAATGGGGTATATGAGAATTTCTGGACCCATCTTTGGAAAAACCAAAACGCCGCAAGCATGGGTAGCGGCCGTCCAACGGGTGGGCTACGCGGCAGCGGAGCTTCCGCTGCCCATCACATCCGATGACGTCACCGTCGATGCCTATCTGGCTGCAGCTGCGAAAGCCGACATTCTCATCGGCGAAGTCGGAGCCTGGTCGAATCCCATCGACCCCGATCCGGTCAAGGCGAAGGAAGCGATCGTTAATTGCCAGACTAGGCTGGCCTGGGCCGAGCGCCTCGGAGCCCGCTGTTGCGTCAATATCGCCGGTTCACGCAACCCTGCCAAGTGGGACGGGCCCCACCCCGACAATTTTTCCCGCGATACCTTCGACCTGATCGTCCAGACCACACGGGAAATCATCGACGCCGTCAAACCGAAGCGGACGTTCTATACCCTCGAAACCATGCCCTGGATTTTTCCTTCGTCACCCGACGAATACCTCGACCTTATCAAGGCCATCGACCGGCCCGGCTTTGCCGTCCACCTCGATCCCGTCAATATGATCAATTCCCCGGAGCGGGCTTATCGCAACGTCGAATTCATCAAGGAATGCTTTGCCAAGCTGGGGCCCTACATCAAGTCATGCCATGCCAAGGACATCATCCTGCGCGAGAAGCTGACGGTGCACCTTGATGAGTGCCGCCCTGGAACCGGAGTGCTCGATTACGGGACCTTCTTGCGTGAACTCGCGAAGCTGGACCCCGACACGATCATCGCTCTGGAGCATCTTCCCGAGGAAGAGTATCCAGTCGCTGCCGAATACCTGTGCTGCGTCCAAAAACAGAACAACCTCAACTAATCCCATGCGCCAAATTGCCTTTACCGCGGCCCGTACCGCTGATGTCGTTGATGTTCCCGATCTAACCGGTTCGCTCAAGCCGGACGAGGTGAGGGGACGTACTCTCGTTTCGCTGACCAGTCCTGGCACCGAATTGAACTGGGGCTTTCTGGGCACCAAGTTTCCCAACTATCCCGGCTATGCCTGTGTGTTCGAGGTGGAAGAAATGGGAGCGGACGTGCGCGATCTGTCGATCGGTTCACGAGTGTTTTCATCGCACGGACACCGGGAGCAACAGCAATGCGCCTGTCATGAGGTCTACCCGCTGCCTGCCGGACTGGCTCCGGAAACCGCGGTTTTCGCGCGCCTGGCTGGGGTGAGTATGAGCACGCTCAATACGACCACGGCGAGACCTCCTTCGCGGGTGCTGGTCACGGGACTTGGACCGGTGGGGAACCTGGCCGCTCAAATTTTCTCCGCCTGCGGCTATCAGGTCACGGCGGTCGATCCCACCAAGGCCCGGCGCGAAAGCGCTCTCAAACTGGGATTGAAGGACGTCCGCGATTCATTGAGCAACGGCCCGGTGGATATCAGCGGCAAAATCTCTCTTCATGTGGAATGCAGCGGTCATGAACAGGCAGTCCTCGACGGTTGCCGGGCGGTGCGGAAACGCGGGGAAGTTGTCTTGATCGGAGTCCCTTGGTATCGTCGTACCGAAAACTACGCTTTTGATCTGCTGCACGCCGTCTTCCATAAATACGTCGTCCTGCGCAGTGGTTGGGAATGGGAAGTACCCCGCCAACCGGTCGACTTCTCCGGCAATTCAATCAGCGAAAACCTGACGGCAGCCCTGCAATGGCTAGCAGATGGACGCCTCAATGTGGAAGGCCTTGGCTCCCTCTACACCCCCGTGAAAGCTCAAGCGGTTTATGACGGTCTGCTGGCCCAATCCTTGCCCACTCCGGCAGCGCTTTTTGACTGGAGAGTGAAGTAGGCGAAATCCGTCGCGATTAACCTTCGATTTTTCGGCCGCGCCAATAGCGGGGGCCAGCCGAAGGTCCTGCGCTGGGGGAGCCGGGATCGCCTGTTCGCGGGGGAGGCGCAATTGTGGTGGGAGCCGGTGCGGATGAGGGTTGCGGCGTATCCTCGGCCACACCCACGATATCCATCAGTCCGGCGGCCCGAAAGCGGGCAATGGCGTAGCGGACCATCAATTCATCAAGGCCCAACTCGCGCGCGAGCTGACGCGCCGAGAGGTTGCCATTAGACGATTTCATGGCCACGGCGAGGTCGGCCGCACCCAACTCAAGATCGGTCGGTAGCGCGCCGCCCATATAGCGGGGGACTTCGTTTTCCGTCGGGACAAGTTCCTGTAATTGCCGGGACTCCATCATCCGCATCTCGAGGATCTCGATCAATTCGGTCGTCGTCGTGGGGGTGCTGGCGGTATTCAGGGTCTGGCTGGCCGGGGCTAGTCCGTCAGCGAAATCAAAACTGCCACGATTGAAAAGGGCGACATGCTTGAGGGCGTCAATCCCCGACATGTGTGAAGACTGGCAATCTACGATCTCCCCACGGTCGAAAAAAATGAAGCCGGTCGATTGGCCGAAGATGAGTGACAACCGTCCGGTCTTGCGCGTCGATTGAAAAAGACGCGCAATATCTGGCAACGGAATTTCTTCCAATGAGCCGGAAAGTTGAAAAGCAGCCATGACAGTGATCCCAAAAAGTGAAAACTAGCCTAACCACTTCTGAGACAAAAGCACGCACCAAAGTCTTGCCCGGTCTTTTCGTTCAAAAAACCGATTCATAAAGCGGCGTCCTGACTCCGCCGTTTTAAGCACTCTATGGAGGTGTTACGGAGTATTATTGTAGCCCAGCGCTCCCATTTCGGGGCCATCGAGACCCTCCATTTCTGTTTCCGCCGAGGTGCGATTACCGAAGGCTTTTTCCAAGATGAAAAGGACCAAGAGCGTGATAGCGCCGACATAGAGAATATTGACCGACATCCCAATAAATTCAGCGAGTAATTGTTTCGGATCGCCCGTGATGAGCCCTTTGACGGGGCCATCAACGCCATTCCAGCCATCGCCGTATCTTCCATTGGCGAAAATGCCGAGGGAAAGAACACCCCAAGCCCCGTTGGCGAAGTGAACGGAAATGGCTCCAACCGGATCGTCAATCTTGAGTTTCTCTTCCACGAAGAAAACACTAACGTACATGACCCATCCGGCGATGGCACCCAGCAGCACTGCAGCCCAGGCATCGACAAAAGCGCAGGGTGCGGTGATTGCGACCAAGCCAGCTAACATGCCATTGGCGGAAAGCGAAGGATCAGGTTTCCCGATCCGGATCCATGCGATGATCATCGCGGTACAGGCTCCCGCAGCTGAAGCCAACATCGTGTTCGTCGCGATGACGCCAATCTGCACGTCGGTGGAGGCCAAGGTTGAGCCGGGATTAAAGCCGAACCAGCCGAAGGCCAAGATGAACGTGCCGATCAGGGCCATCGGAATGTTGTGGCCAGGAATCGGGTTGGGCGTGCCATCAGCATTGTATTTCCCGATGCGAGGCCCAAGCCACCACGCTCCGATCAGCGCCATCACGCCGCCAACCATATGCACCACCGAGGAACCGGCAAAGTCGACATGGCCATGGCCAAAGCCCCAGTTCCGACCCATTGCGGCCAACCAACCGCCACCCCAGACCCAGTTGCCAAAAATCGGGTAAATGAAAGCCCCGACACAAAAGCTGAAAATAGAAAACGGCAGGAATTTCCACCGCTCTGCCATCGAACCGGTCGGGATCGTCGCGGCAGTATCCATGAACACCATCTGGAAGAGGAAGAGGGTAAAGATACCCGGGTCATAGGTAGTCAGGAAGTATCCGGCATTGCCGATCAACCCGAACGGATGGTCTTTGGTTCCGAAGCCGAGTTCCGAATTCAGCATAGCGCCCACATTGTCACCTAGAGTGGAAACTTTGCTGATCGACAAATCACCACCTGTGCCGCCGAACTGAAAGGCAAAACCGCAGACCCAGAAGCCGAGCATCCCGAGGGAGTAGACCATGAAATTCATCATCATGGTATGGGCCACATTTTTCGAGCGGGTGAAGCCCGTTTCCACCATGGCAAAACCGGCTTGCATGAACATGACGAGAAACCCAGTGATCAACGTCCACGAGATGTTAATCGAAAGACTGGTGGCGTCCTTGACCTCGGTATACTTTTTGGCCGCTGTGCTCGCAGTCTCCTCTGTCTCCTTGACCGATTTGCTCAGCGAATCCGTGGCTTGCACGGCTTTGTCCAGTTTGTCTTTGAGGGGGGCGATCTGGCCAGCTTGCTGATTGAGTGCATCCAGCTTGGTCTGCAACTCCTGGAGTTTCAGCTGCATTTGCTGGACTTCCGCTGCGGAGGCGGCCGGTTGTCCCGGAGGTTGGGCGGCAGGCGCGGGCGCGTATTGCGCTTGAGCGGCAAAAGTTCCAATGATCAGTAAGACCGTAGTGAGGACAGCATTTTTTATTGAGATCACGTCTCACCGCCAAGCATAGTCCATGCCCGGTTAACAATTGTGATAAGGATTTTTTGAGATTGGATCAAATCCTGCTTTCGTTTTCCTCGGAATCCAGTCAGTGTCCCTCGCGAATTTTAATTTTACCCCCGCCGTAACCCGCAAGTTTATCTCACATGCCTCGCCGAGTTTTGATCGTTGACGACCAGGAAGACATGCTGCTCATCCTTGAGCGGGAGTTCCGTCGTCTCGAAGGCGGGACCGTTTTCACGACCAGCAAGTATGCCGAGGTGCTCGAGATTGTTGGTTCAAAACAGATTGATCTCGTGATTAGTGACGTGCGGATCGGTAAAGACTCCGGCTTCGATCTCGTGCGCGACATCACGCGGGCCTATCCCGAGGTGGGAACCATCCTGATGTCGGCCTATCGTTCGGCCAGCAACCGTCAGCAGGCCGCTGACCTCGGCGTCATCACCTTCCTGGAAAAGCCGTTCCAGATCCCGAAACTCTTGGATACGGTGAGGAGTTTCTTCTTGCAGCGGGAGCAGCCCGCGCCCGTGGCGCAGCCCGTTCCCATGGCCTCTGCCGTCGAAGCGACAGGCACGCTGGCCCACTTCAAACTTCAGGACTTGGTGCAGCTTTTTTGCCTCAATGGCAAAAATGTGCGAATCACCGTGGGTTGGGAGAACAAGACTCCCGCAGGTGAAATCCACATCCAGCGCGGACGGGTGATCCATGCCGATTTCAACGGTGTGACCGGGGACGAAGCCTTTCATTCCCTGATCCTCGTCCCCCGGGCCACGCTCCGGGTCAACGATTGGGCCGCTCCGGTGCCGGTCACCATCACAACGGGATGGGAGCATCTTTTGCTCGAGGCGGCCGTCCGGCTCGATGAGCAGGAGGGCATGGGCCAGGCGGACCGCGTGGCGACCGGGCCTTGACCTATTTGCCGGAAGACGGAGGCTCGTCCTCTGTCACCCGCGGCTTCAGCAGCACAAGAATCTGCGGCAGGAAGAAGATGGCTGTGACTAGGCCGATCGCGATGCCGAGCGACATCAACTGCCCGATCGAATACATCCCTTGGAACTGGGAGACCAGCAACGAGCTGAAACCGAAGAGCGAGGTCAGCGACGACATGATAATCGCCTTGCCCGTGCTCTCGGAGAAAATCTTGAGTCGTCCGTCCTCGCGATAGCGGTCGATGATGTAAACGCCGAAGGCAACATCGATCCCGATGATGAGCGGCAGTGTCACAATATTGGCCGGATTGAATTCAATGCCGCACCAGACCATCGCTCCCGTGCGCCAAAGGACCGCCAGCACCAGCGGCGTGAGCGTGAGCAGCAGATACTTGATGCTTTGAAAGTGCAGGAAGATCAGTACGGCAATGGTGAGAAACGCCCAGACGGCGGCCCAGAGATAGCTGGTCCGCAACAGTTCCGTCGCATAGTAATTCAGGACAGGGGTGCCGGTGGCTTTCGGTGCGACTTTGAGCACGGCCAGGGTGAAGTCCTCGTCCGGGCCCCGTTCCCACAGGTCTTTCTTGCCGTAAACCTGCAGCAGGATCTTGCCGCTGGGCGCGAGGAACAGCTTTTGTAATTGGGGCGGGACATCGGCCAGGGTCAGGCCCCGGTCGTCTTTTTGGCCCTTGAGCAACTGCATGTTCGTCTGCAAGCGGTTGAACGCACCGGCATGGGAGGCGTCAAACCGTTCCTGGATGACCTCCACCGATGCAGAGTTAAGCGCCCTGTCTGCCCGTTCGAGGGCAGGGATCATCGTGTCAAACGCCGCCACGGCTTGCCGGGCGATGGAGGAAATATTCATGGCTCCCTGCGCCTGCTTGAGGCCTTCCCGCGTTTCAGACAGCAGGTTCGCGATCTCACGTCGCGCGCGGGGAATATCCACGGGTTTGCCCGTCGACGGCTTGACGTTCAGGGCATTGGCCGCAGAAATGATCCGTTTGATGATGGGCGCTTTTTCATCCTGGTTTTCCGGGATCAATTCCAGCAGTGAGTCGACCCTGCTGACCACCGGCAAAGCCTTGAGTTTCTTTGAGAGATCCCGGGCTTCTTCTAGATTGTCGGCGACGATCGATGCATAGATGGTCGATATTTCATTGCCGCCGTCGTCCTTCGAGGCCTGCATCACGTCGTAGAGCGTCTTGACCGAGTCGGTCGACGGATTTTGCAGGTGGAGCAGGTTGTAGTCGAAACGCAGTTGCGGAAGGCTGGCGATCGAGGCCACGGAGATCGCGATGGCCACCCAGATCCAGAGCCACGGCGTGCGTACCATGGTGCGGTCCCAACTATGAATGAAATTCCAGGCGGAATTGTTGGACTGTCGTTGGAGGGCTTCGATGGAGCGATTACGATCGCGTAAGACAAAGATGGCCGGGAGCATCACCAGGCTGGCCCCGATGCAGAAGAGCATGCTGAAACCGGCGATGATGCCGAGTTCCGACAGGCCGATAAAGTCGTTGAAGCAGAGGCTGAAGAAAGCCGCCGCAGTGGTGCTGCCGCCTGTGATGATGGCTACGCCGGTATGCTGAAGCGTCGACATCACCGCCTGATTGATGCTGCATTCGCGGCCCAGCTCCTCTTCGTAGCGACCGAGGATCTGGATGCCGAAATCGATGCCGATGCCGAGCACCATCGGAATCACCGCCACCGAGAGCACATTGAAGTGCCCCACCGCCACCAGGGCAAAGGCGAGTGACCAGAGCACCGCCATGATTAAAACCAGAAAGGTAAACGTCGGCCGCAGGAAAGTCCGATAACTGAAGAAAAAGAGGGTAATGATGAGCAAAACAGTGATGACCCCTGCCTTGATGCTGTCGGATGTGGAGAGGATAATTTGGTCGGCATCAAGGGCCGGTTCGCCCGTCAGGCGCATGTCGACGCCCTTGAATTCCGGCTGAAGCGACAACTCCATCAAGTGGGCCCGAACCTTGGCGACCGTTTTGCTGAAAGGCGCCTGGGCATCTTGATCTTCGACACCCGTGTAGGCAAAGAGAAGCACGGCCTCGCCGCCCTTCAGGCTGAAATATTCGTGCTCCGCGATCATCTCATTGGCGTCAAAATCGTCGAGCGCAGTGATGGGTTGGTTCATCTGCGATTGCTCTTGCGCCAGCGTTTTTCCATTGGCTTGGGCCGACACCTTGTTGAGGATCGACACGAATTGGGCGACAAACGCGTTGAAGTTTTTCCAGTTTTCCTTTTTGCGAAGGTACTTGTCGTCCATTTTCTGGTTCGCCTGGTCGAGGATCGAATTGAGATCCAGCGCGATCTGTTCGGAATGCTGCTGGCTCGATTTCTGAAGTCTTTCCTGTTCCTCGACCTGCTCGGCGACTTTCTTCAGTTCCTCCGTGTCCCGGGTGAAGAGCAAACGCGGTTTGACGTTGGAGAAGTCGATCTTGGAGAGGACCGTGGTGATCTGGGGCTTGAGCGTCTCAAGATATTTTCCGATGACGTCGGCGGCCTGACGGTTTTTGGCCGGGTCGGGCGATTGGATCAGGACGATCAGGCGGTAATCGCTGCCGAACTCCGCCTTCATGTCATTGTAGTCTTTTTTCGACTCAAATTTATCGCTGAGCAGCTCGCTTGTGTTGTTAATGACGGTGAAACGGGTGGCCACCACCCACGTGCTGAGCGCCGCCATGAGCACCCCAATCGCCACGATAAGTTCGGGGCGGGCACAGACCAATCGGGCCACGAGGCCCAGGATGCTCTGCAGAATTCGGTGAATCAACGACATGAGGAGTTGAAATTAAGGACAAGTCCGCTGACGCTGGCAATCCCTAAAGCAGGACGGGAGCCGACTCTTTGGTTCATTCCCCCAATCCATCAAGGTGACAGATGCCTCGAAAAAATCTTGAGTAACCGCTTCCACGATTTACGGTTAGCTGTCTCTTCTCTACGCAGGCTGGTGGCTGCGGTTTGAACAAAATGTTGCTCCAGGGCCTTATCCTCACCTCTCACCGCGAATACGCCCAGGCCATGCGCCAGGGCTTGCTCGCCGTTGGGGATCCGCAATCCCGGGTCGATGTCGAGCTGGATGCCCTCCGGGCGATGCAATTGGTGCCCCAGCAATACGGTCTGATTCTGCTCGATACGATGCTCGACGCGATGGACGGTTTGCAGTTGCTGCTTCTCCTGAAACAACAGGCCCCTGCCACAAAGTTCATCGTCGTCAGCGATGCGCCGGATGAAACGTCCCGCGCCCAAGCCTACCAAAACGGTGCCGATTTTCTCCTGGAACGCCCCCGCACGCCGGAGGCCTTCCGGACGGCCGTCGATGCGATCCGTGGCCTGGTGGAACGACATTTCGACGGGGAGGCGGTCCCCGACACCCAGGACGGAGCCATCACGTCGATCACGGACATCGTCCAGACCCGGTGTCTTTCAGGTGATTCCGTCCTCCTTCTGGTGCGGAGCAAACATCAAAGCGGCGACATCTTCATCTTTCGTGGAGAGGTCTTTCACGCCCAGTATCCCGGCAAGAGTGGCGAGGGCGCTTTTTACGACATGGTGCATTGGGACGGGGGACACCTGCGGGTCCGGGCGCTCAAGTTGAGCCATGTTCCCCCCCGCACCATCGAGACGCCGTATCGTGAGTTGCTCGATTCGGCGAACAAATCCGGCGTGCTGGACACCGGTCTGCGCCCTCCGACAGGAGAGTTGCTGGTCGTGGCGGGAGAACTTCCGCTCGATTCCAAGGTGCCCAGCGTAGTCATGGAAGCCCCACCGCTCCAGCAGACCTCACCGGCCAAGTCGTCAAAATTGCCCGATATTACCACTTCGGGGGAAACTCCCATTCCCGCGGTCAATTCTCACTGGAAAATCAATCTCATGGGTGAACTGGTGGAGGGGTCGCAGATGGCGGAGCCCGACCGCTGCGCATTTATCACCTACTTTATCTTTCGCAAAATGGCCGATGTCGCCGTAGCCTTGGAGGTTGATTATTTCAACGACATGACGCTATTGGGGCCCCATCTTCAGCAGGTTTTGGTGGCCGACAACATGGGAGTGCGGCATGCTGTCTTCGAGACGGCATGGACTACGGAGGATCTGCGCAATCAATACGTGCAATGGTGTTGTGAACAAAGCTTTTGAACAAATCGCCCTGATCGAGGGCATGATCGCCGCCTCTTTCGTTTCGAGTGAAGGCAAGCTTCTGGGCTGGTGCTCCAATAGTGCGATTTCCCCGGATACGCTCAATTTCATCGCGGAGACCTGCCGGGTCATTCTCTCGGCCAATCGCGCCGAGCAACGCATGGCCGAAACCGGAGTCGTCGCTTTCGGCAACCGGACCTTGGTCTTTCGCGAGGGCGAGACGGGCATCTTCATGGCCTACCTCGATTCCCCCACCAACGATGCCGTGTTGGCGTGGCTCTGGGAACAGGTTGGCCCGATGCTGGAATCGGAAGGGATCAAGCTCAACCCGGCGACCGCCTGACACGAGCATGCAACGCGTGACGGTACTTTTCTCAGGCCGGGTGCAGGGAGTCGGCTTTCGCGTTTCGGTCCGGCAACTTGCCTGCGGTTACGAGGTGACCGGGACGGTGCGCAATCTGGCGGATGGTCGGGTCGAAATGGTTGCCGAGGGTCAGCGTTCCGAGGTCGAAGCTTTTCTCACCGGGATCGATGAAAGTGATCTCTCCGGCTATATCGCCAAGAAACATGAGACATGGTCGCCTGCACAGGGGAATTTGCGCGGGTTTACCATCGTTCATTAAGGCGCTGTTGCGCTGTTGAGCACGACCACTTTGGTGGGCTTACCTTCGGTGAGGACGTTCGGATCCACGAGATTGATGGTGATTTTTGGAGCGATGATCCGGTTTTTATTTTCCGTGACTGTGGGATGATCGGTTAGGACAATTTTCTTCCCGTTATCAAAATACTCCGCCTTTCCGGACTGGCTGACCCGGTTTGGTTGGGTGATGGTCACATTTCCCGTGGCCAGAAAATGATTCATCCTTTTGTCCGAGTCGTACTGCACTTCGACTTGTTCAGCCCTGACACTGAAACCGTTTCCAGTGAGGGTTGAATCGCTGGAGGGTTGCATCGGCCCCATGAACTGAAGGTAGAAATAAAGCACAGGCGCGGTGAAGAGAATGCTGTCGATCAGGTCGAGCGCGCCGCCGATGCCGGGGATGGTGTGCCCCGAGTCCTTGATCGAGGCGTCGCGTTTCACGACCGACTCGGCCAGGTCACCCACCACGCTGATCAGCGGCAATAGTAACCCCAGCACGATGCTGTCGACGAAGGTGAGGGCGTGGAGCTTTCCACTCATGACATGGGTCATGACCACGCTGATGACCAGCGACGTCAGGATCGCGCCGACAAAGCCCTCCCATGTTTTGCCAGGACTAATCCGGGGAATCATCTTGTGCTTGCCGATCAGCGATCCGACTACATAGGCACCCACATCGGAGAACTTCGTCACAGCCAGGAGGTAAATCAGCAGGAACCGATTTTCATTTGGGTCGTCGTTGGGCATGAAGGCGAGGAGCGCCACGAAATTGAACAGGAAGGGGACGTAGAGCAGGCCCAGCAGCGTAAGCGCCGCTGTCGTGATCGGCGCGGCATGGTTCTCCTGCCGCACGACCAGCCGGATGAAGGCGCCCAGCACACAGAAAACGAGGATCAGTTCCTCGCCGAAATGGACAAACCCGGCATGCGCGGGCCGGAAAATAAGAAAGTACCACGTATTGGCAAAGATCAGCGCCCCGCAAAAGAGACCGCTTTGCTTGAAGACTTTGAGGCCCTTTTCCTCTTGGGCGCGATAAAACTCCCACTGGCCGAGTAGCCCGAGGAGACCGATGCAGAGCAGTGAAACGTTCTGCCAGCCGTAAAAGATCAGGAACAGCGTTCCCACCCAGAGGACAAACCAGGAAGCAAGACGCTTGAGAAAGGTGCTCGGATGAAGCAGGGCGTGGATGGACAAGGAAACCTTCTCCGTCGAGGGCGGAGCCTGGGTGCCGGAGGATGTCGGGCTTTCGGTGGGCACGCGGCTAAACAATGGGCAGCTGGAACGATTTTGTCGAGGGTAGGTTGTTGCTGGCGGGGGCGTCGCCGCCTTTAAGCCAAGGCTGGCAATCACAACTTTTTGTGGCTTTCATGAAAAAAGAAGCTATAAACACTTCGTTCCACCCATCACGGCTATGCCCTGCGCGGTAAATGCATTCAACGTGAAGATCGCCTCTCCGGGAGAAGGGGCGATGGAGATGATTATTGCCCGTGAGGTCATCTGGGCGTGGAACTCCGGGCACACCCTGGAGCGGAAGCAGGTTTTGCTGCCACGCTCTTGCTCGGAAGTGAAGACCGATTGCCCAAGCGACCTGTTGGTCGCTTTTTTTTGTGCCTCAACCGGTCCGGCCCGGGCCTCGGCCCCAGGCAACACCGGCAAGGAAATCGAGCAGCACCTCGAGGCGGGGCGGCCCGTGCTCATCTATTTGTCGGAGGCGCGGGCCGATTTTGAGGAAATCGACGCCGGGCAGGAAGAAGTACTGGTCCATCTCAAGAAGCGATACGGCGCGCGCGCGACGATTGATGCCTACGGCGATGAAAAGGAATTCCGCGCCAAGTTCACCCGCGATCTCGATGTGACGGTCGACGGGCACGTTCACTTTAAGATCGCCACCCCGTTACCAGAAGCGATGGCTTCTCCCCTTGCAGCGGCTGCACCGGTTGAGCAAAAATTATCGGAGTATGCCGAGCTGCTGCTCTCCGAAGCCTGTGAGGATTTCGAGGCCTACATCGGTCGGAACAAAATCGGCAACATTCTCAAAATCCAAGCCAACGGCAAGCAACTCGTCGAGCAGGGGAATCCCGAAGCGGCCGCCAAATGGGAAAGCGCATTTCAGGAATTGCTTTCCGGCAACTATATCCACGACGCTGGCTACAACGGCCAGCTCTTCCAGATCACCGCCAAGGGCTTTGCGTTCCTCAAAAGCATCGGCAAGACTCCTGTTGGCTATATCGCCGAGATGGGTGGGATGTAAGTTATTTCCCTTTCTGGAAGTACCGCGGATGCACTGGCGCCTCCCTTCGAAAGCGTCAGCGGCCACGGCTTGCTCGCACCTTGATCGGTGACCGTGATTTGCAGGCCATCTGTTGGGTCACTCTCTTGCCGTATTCGCGATGGCGTCAATTGCCAGCTGTTCATCCCGGGAGGTGGAAGGCTAGGCTTTGAACTCTGCTACATGGCGGACGAATTCCTCGGCGCGGTTGCGGAGGGCGGTGTCGTCGCCGGCTTCGTAGAGGCCACCGCCGATGAGCAGGATGACTTCCCGTCCGTAGAAGGAGAGCACGTCGGCGACCTGCGAATACTTGATGCCGCCGGCGGGCATGGGGAGCGTGGGGATGAGTCCAGAGAGCGAAGGCTGCGTCAGGTTCGAGGCGAGGTTCCGGCAGGTTTCCTTCGTATAGGAGAAGCGACCGCCGAAATTGCAGAAGATCGTCGCATCGGCGCCGTAGAGAGGGAACAGCTTGCCGTAGAGGGTTTCCGGAGCGATTCGCGTCGCGCCCGCGAAACTTGGGTGGCCCAGGATCGGGACCTTGGCGTGCTGTGCGGCGATCTCGGCCATGAAGGGCATGCCGAGCAGCATGGGTGAGATCATCACGGCGCCGACGCCTTCGTCCTGGGCGAACTTGAGTTGGGCCAGGACTTTGGTGGGAGTGCCGGTCAGGTTCGGGACGTAGATCGTGCTGCGGCCGGAGGCGCGGTTTGAGTCCTGGACCGCTTTCTGGCAGAGGCGCACCCGTTCCTCGAAGGGATGGAAGGAGTGGTTGGCCAGGCCGTGGTCGTCCTTGATAAGATCGAGGCCGGCCTCGGCGAAGAGGCCGCAGAGAGTGGCTAAGCGCTTGTTGCTGAGGCCGATCGGCTTGAGGGCGGTGCTGGTGAGGGCCCGTGTAGTTACACGGAGGGCCTGGCGGAGGCCGGCGGTGCCGAACTGTGGTCCGGGCAAGGCGTTACGGCGACCGGGCCAATCGCCGAGCCATGCGAAGTCGGCGAGCATGACGTGGCCCTGCACGGAGGAATTGCCGAAGAGCACGTTGAGGAATTGCGCGGGATCGTCGGCGGTGGCGATGAGCGGGAAATCGATCGTGGCCCGGTGGGTGGCCGCGTCGATGGCTTCCACAGAGACGAGCCGCCCCACGATATTCTCCAGCACGAACGGATCGCGCAGCGCGACGCGAGGCAGTTCCACGGTCTGTTCCAGCAGGAGGGACTCGACGCGCGCCTCGAGGTCGGACGGATTGGAAGCGGTGACGTGATAGGTGGCGCGAAGGGCGGGCCAGGGGGCAGGGGAGGGCATAGGAGCCTTATCTCATAGGGAGAGTTCGCCCGGAAATCACGGAGAAAGAAAGCCGATGGAAATCAGTTTTATTCCGTCCTTGTCTTGTGAGGAAAGCAAACTTCTAATAGCAGCCATGGCATCGAGTCCGTCGTTCCGCGCTTTGCTCACGTCACTTGTTGTTGGGGCAACCCTGCTCATGTCAGGCGGTCGATTGGGGGCGGACGATCCGAATGTCTTCGGCGAGAAAACGCAGAGCGAGGCCGCGATGATGGGCATCCTCTACGATCTCAAGCAGACGCAGGACCGCCAGCCGACTAATGTCGATCCCGGCAAGTACTTCGGGGTGATCGACGAGTTCCTTTCCAAGGGGTGGGATGAAAACGTCCTGAACCATTACTACCGGGTCAGCCGCCCTCTTTACACGACGCAGATCTTCATTCCCGACATCGACGCGAACCAGGCGCCCAAGGCCTTCGGCGCGGAAAGCACGGTGAAACCGTCCCGGTGGGTCATTCACTACAAGGCGCAGGTCTCACCGCCGGAGGACGGGACCTACCGGTTCGTCGGCAGCTCGGATGATTTCATCGCGGTGGCGGTGAACGGCAAGACGGAGCTCGTGGCACCGTTGAATCAGCCGTCGACGAAAGCCTGTCCGCTGACGGACTGGAAACCGAGCGCACCCATGGCAGGGCGTGCGGCCAACGGCCAGCTCTGTCGGGGCGATTGGGTTGCGATGAAAGCGGGCGAACCGGTCGACCTCGACATCATCATTGGGGAACGGCCCGGCGGGCACTTCAACGCGTTCCTCCTCGTCGAAAAGCAGGGTGGCCATTACGAGATGGAGGGGAGCCAACCCATCCTCCCGATTTTTCAAGTTGCGGCCTTTGATACGAAGTCAGGAAATCCCCAGGACGAGCCGCGCTTCGCCAAGGGCTTTCCGATCTGGAAGAGTTATCAGTAGGGAAAAGGGACAGACGTTTTCCAAAAAATGAACTGGGAGAAGATGCCAATCCTCTTTTGTTCCTCGTGAACGGAACGTACCTCTTCCTTTTCCCTTCGAAGTTTTTGTTAAGTGTCGAGAGTTGACCCCTTTCATGCCCCGATTTCATTTCGGAGGCATTCGAACATCTTTATGGATGATGCTAAAACCCGAAACCTTGTCTTTGATGAAGTAAACTTGAAATCCCCCGTAAACGAAGTTCTCGTCCTTTGTCGCCTTGTAGGGAGGTTGAACGTAGTAATAAATTTCATCAACTGCAGCCCCATTCGGATGCGTGTCCTTGCTCAAAGGCTCACCAAATTTAGCGGCGACTGCCTGCTTTTCGATCCCCACTTTTAGAAAATCGTTCACTTCTTTTTCGGTAGGAAAATGAATCGTCGGGTGAAGAGGATTACTTTGCGCCTGTGCGCAAGCAATAAGTAACATTAAGACAAAGAGGCTTATAAATGTTTTCATTACCAATCGAGAGATGCTTCGTTCACTGGAGGGCAACCCTCGACACTTGACATTTTTCCCCGGATCGAGATCGACTTGCGATCATTGCATGAAGAATAGCGTTCAGCGGCATGGATTCAAGCTTGCCGTCTCAGATGACTGTCAAGTGTCGAGAGTTGACCCCATTCTGTCCCGAGGGGAGGGGGCGCTATGAGGGAGGGCAGAGGCGACGGAGTCGGGGAACAAGGGGAGGGGCACTAGGAAGGGAGGGAGAGCGACGGAGTCGCGCTGACAAGGGCGTTCCCAGACGGAGTCTGGGAACGAGGGGAAGGACTGCCCCTTTTCCCCTGACGCCATGTCCTGTCATTTGGCCACTAAGGACTAACCCCTTTCGGGCCTAAGCGGCCATAGGAGCAAGTAGTTCGTATGCCTCATTAATCGCTTTCGTCTTTTTTCAGCTAAGTCCCGCAGTTCGGGCGACACTTGGCATATACGGAAAGAATGGTATAACTTAGATGCTTCTTTCCTCTTGACCCTTGTGCGAGAGGCGGTAATGTTCCTTTTTCGGTCCGCGCCTGCGGTGGGAGCCTTAATTGGTTTCCCACCTTTTTTTTCCCCATCGTGGGCGGGTGACCGGGAAATAATACGGAAACTGCTATGAGCCAAGAATTTATTGCTGTGTTGGATTACATGGAGAAGGAACGCGGGATCAAACGCGAACTTCTGTACGAGGCGGTGCATGCGGCACTGCTGGCCGCCGCACGCAAAAGTTTCGGTCCGGCCCGCGATTTGCTTGTCGAGCTCGACCAGAAAACCGGCAAGATCAAGGCCATCGCGCGTCTGTTGGTGGTCGAAAAGGTCACGATTCCGCACGACGAAATCAGCGTGCCCAAGGCGCGCCTGCTCAAGGCGGATGCCCAGATTGGCGACACTGTCGAAGTCGATGTTAACACCAAGGATTTCGGTCGTATTGCCGCACAGGTTTTCAAGCAGGCGATGAACCAGACGTTGCGCGGGATTGAGCGCTCGATGGTGTTCGACGAATTCAAGGACCGGATGGGCGCGATCGTCACCGGCACGGTGCGCCGCTTTGAACGTTCCGATGTCATCATCGACCTCGGCAAGTTCGAGGCCGTCATGCCTGCCCGTGAGCGCGTTCCCACGGAGGAGTACACTCCCGGCGAACGCATCCGTGCCTACGTGCTGGCCGTGGAAAACACGCCGCGCGGCCCGGAGATCATTCTTTCGCGCAGCCATCCCAATTTTGTCCGCAAGTTGTTCGAGCTCGAAGTCAGTGAGCTCAACGACAAGACCATCGAGATCAAGGCCATGGCCCGCGAAGCGGGTTATCGCACGAAGATCGCGGTCTGGTCGGCCAACGACAAGGTCGATCCGGTCGGTGCGTGCGTCGGCATGCGCGGGGCGCGGGTCAAGAATATCGTCCGCGAACTGAACAACGAAAAGGTCGATCTTTTCAAGTGGTCGCCCAACATTCGCGAACTCGTCGTCGAGGCGCTCAAGCCGGCCAAGCTCAAGACTCTCGAAGTCGATGAAGCGGCCAAGAAGGTCACCGTCCTCGTCGATGAGGAAAACCTTTCCCTCGCGATCGGTCGCCGCGGCCAGAACGCGCGCCTGACGCAGAAGCTGACCGGCTGGGAAATCGATGTGAAGAAGGAAGAGGAAGTTGCCGCGCTCGGCTTCGAGCAGAAGCTGGCCAAGGCCACCGAGGCGCTTGCCGCGACCCTGCAGATCGAGCCCGCCGTGGCCGAGCAAATTGTCCGTGCCGGATTTCTGAGCGTGGAAGGAATCGCCGAGGTCGACGCCGAGGACCTAGTCAGCGCCATGCCTGATGCCGATCCCACCGTCATCGCGCAAATCCACAAAAAAGCGCGGAGCTTGCAGGAGCCCGGCCAAAGTTAATTTTCGGTACTAAAATCGTCGCATGCCCAAAGAAACCACCACGAAGAAAGCCAAGGACAAACCTGAAGTGACTGCCGCATCCGCGCCCGCCAAGAAGGCAGCGAGCAAAGCAGCCCCAGGGGAAGCCAAGGCCAAAGCAGCCAAGTCGCCGGCCAAGGAAAAGGCCCCGGCCAAGCAGCCTGCTGCCGCCACACCGGAAAAGGTGGAGGCGCCTGCTCCTGTCGCGGATCCAGTCGCGGAAGAGGCCCCGGCTCCTGTCAAAGTCGCTCCCAAGCGTTCCCTTTTGACCGCATCTGAACAGCGGATGCTGGAAAACAAACCGGAAGGATCGGCCAAGGCTGAACCGGCTCCGGCAGCTCCCGCTGCGCCTGCTCCCGCCGCCCCGGTGGCCTCGGCCCCGAAGGCAGTGGAGAGCCACGCTCCCACGGTGGATGATGCGGCCCTCGCAGCGCAACAGCTCAAGGACAAGATGGTGGTCATCAAGCCGCCGATCATCGTCAAGGACCTCGCGGCGAAGCTCGGTCTCAAGCCGTTCCAGATCATCCATCACCTGATGGAGATGAACATTTTCACGGGCCCGAACCAGGCGCTCGAAGAAGAAGTGGCGCGCAAGCTTTGCGCCAAAGTCGGTTTCACGTTCGAGATCGAAAAGCGGGAAAAGGGCGCAGGCCAGGTCCACGCGCCGATCAAGATCGTCGAGCCGCCCAAGCCGGAACCGGTCGCGGCGTCCGAACTGCAGCCCCGTCCGCCGGTCATCACTTTCATGGGCCATGTCGACCACGGCAAGACGTCGTTGCTCGATGCCATCCGCAAGGCGCGCGTCGCCTCCGGTGAAGCCGGCGGCATCACCCAGCACATCGGTGCCTATACCGTCAAGCGGGGCACCCACACTATTACATTCCTCGACACTCCGGGTCACGAGGCCTTCACGGCCATGCGTGCACGCGGGGCGAACGTCACCGATATCGTCGTTCTCGTCGTCGCGGCCGATGACGGCATCATGGCCACGACCATCGAGGCGATCAACCACGCCCGCGCCGCCAAGGTGCAGCTCATGGTGGCGATCAACAAGATCGACCTTCCCGGCGCGAATCTCCAGCGGGTCAAAGGCCAGTTGCAGGAACAGGGACTCGTGGCCGAGGAATACGGCGGCGACACCATCATTTGTGAAGTCTCCGCGACCAAGGGCATCGGGATCGAGAAATTGCTCGAGATGATGCTGCTCCAGGCGGAAATTCTTGAATTGAAGGCCAATCCCCGCGGGCACAGCCGCGGCACGGTCATCGAAGCACAATTTGAACAGGGCCGCGGCCCGACCTCCACCATTCTCGTCCAGCAGGGAACACTGCGCGTGGGCGATGCCATCCTCGCCGGTCCTTATTACGGCCGCGTCAAGGCGCTGATCAATGATATGGGGCAGAGCGTCAAGGAAGCGGGTCCTTCGATTCCCGTCAAAATTCTCGGACTCGATGGTGCACCTTCGCCTGGCGAAGAATACAACGTGCTCAAGAACGAAAAGGAAGCGCGGGAACTCGCCGAGGACCGCCGCGATAAGCTTCGCCTGGGCAAGCTCGAAGCGCCGCCCCGGATGACGCTGGAAAATCTTTTCACCGCGATTGCCGATGAGAAGCACAAGGTGCTCAAGCTCATCATCAAGGGCGATGTGCAGGGTTCGGTTGAAGCCATCGTCGCTTCGCTCAAGAAAATCGACAGCAAGAAAATCGATCTCGAGATCGTGCTTTCGTCGGCTGGCGCAATCTCCGAGTCGGACATCCTGCTCGCCAAGGCCTCCGGAGCGGTCGTCATCGGATTCAACACCCGCACCGACAATTCAGCCGCCAACGCCGCCAAGCGCGAGGGCGTCCAGATCAAGCTTTTCAGCATCATTTACGAATTGATCGACCAGGTGAAGGAAGCCATGGTCGGCCTGCTGGATCCGGAACTGCGCGAAACGTCCCTCGGGACCGCGCTGGTCAAGCAGGTCTTCAATCTGTCGAAGTTTCCCGTGGCGGGTTGCAGTGTCTCCACGGGCCGCATCGTTCGCAACGCCCGCGCCCGCGTGGTGCGCAAGCGCCAGCCGATTTACGACGGCCAGGTGGTTGCGCTCAAGCGCTTCCAGGACGATGCCAGCGAAGTGCGCGCCGGTCTCGAGTGCGGTATCCGCCTGGGCGACTTCAATGAATACCTGGCCGACGACATCATTGAGTGCTACCAACTCGAAAAATTCACGCAGAGCCTTTAATCCGTTTACTCTGTAATTACAGAATTGGCTTTTGCGTTAAAAAAGAGGCCAAAAAGTACACGAGGCCTCTTGCATATACTTGGCAGCAATAATAGCATAGGTTACTTTTAGTGGTACCTTTGTTGTAAGAAAAAAAGCTGTGGCCGCCAACGACGATTTTATCCTGGAGCTCCTGATCAAGCATGGCTTGATTCAGCCCTCTGAACTGGAAGACGCCCGACGCGCGTCGAGCAACAACGGGCACGGGCCGGTGGATGAGCTGGTCCGCACCGGGTTGATCACTTCGCTCGATATTCTCCGGACCATCGCGGCAGAGGCCGGGGTCGATGTAGTGGAACGGATCGACGCAGTGGACGAATCCGCGGTCAAGGCGATGCCGCGGCAACTGGCCTTCCGCCTTTCCGTCATGCCGATTCACATCGAGGGAAGGCACTTCCGTGTCGCCCTGGCGGACCCTTTTAATTTTGATGCCATCGACACGTTGAGCAAGGAGTTGCGTTCCTACGATATCGACCCGGTGGTGGCACCCGCGGACCAGATTGCCGGCGCGATCAAACGTTACTACGGAAACGCGAATGACATGGTCAATTCGCTCATCGGCGGTTTCGACGGCGATGAACTCAAGGTCAAGGAAAAGGAAGCGGATGACGGCGTGACGGATCCCGAGAGCGGGGACGATGCGCACATCATCCGCATGGTCAATCTCATGATCCTGGAAGCGCATCGCCTGAAGGCGAGCGACATTCACCTGGAGCCCCTGGAAAAGCGCCTTCGTCTGCGGTACCGCATTGACGGCGTGCTTCAGGTCATGGCCGATCCGCCCAAGAAGCTGCAGGCCGCCATCGTCAGCCGCCTCAAGATCATGTCGAACATGAGCATCGCGGAACGGCGTTTGCCGCAGGACGGACGCATCCAGTTGCGGACGTCCGACGCCAAGACGGCCCTGGACTTGCGCGTCTCCACCATCCCGACCAATCACGGTGAATCGGTCGTCATGCGTATTCTCGACAAGACCAGCCTCACTCTCGGCTTGCCGGAACTCGGCTTTCTTTCCGACGACCAGGCCACGATGGACCGTATTCTCGGTCTGCCGGACGGCATCTTCCTTGTCACGGGTCCGACGGGTTCCGGAAAAAGTACGACGCTTTACGCCTGTCTCAATCTCATCAATAAACCGGACCGCAAGATCATCACGGTGGAAGACCCGGTTGAATACCAATTGACCGGCATCAACCAGGTCCCGGTCAATGCCGAGGTGGGCATGACCTTTCCGGCCGCGCTGCGCGCCATGTTGCGGCAGGCGCCGAACATCATCATGGTCGGTGAAATTCGTGACTTGGAAACGGCCGCCATTGCGATCAATGCGTCGCTCACGGGTCACCTTGTCTTCAGCACCCTGCACACGAATGACGCGCCGAGCGCGGTCACCCGTCTGGTCGATATCGGGGTCAAAAAGTTCCTTGTGGCCTCCTCCGTGCGCGCGATCATGGCGCAGCGGCTGGTGCGGCGTATTTGCAAGAATTGTACCGAGCCCTACATGCCGACGGAGAAGGAGATGAGGGCGCTGAACCTGAAGGCCGAGCAGATTGAAGGGGCCAATTTCCGCAAGGGCCGGGGCTGCGACAAATGCCGCGACACGGGCTACAAGGGCCGGATGGGGATCTTTGAAATTTGTGTGCTCGACGATGAAATCCGGCGCATGGTGAACGAAGGGATGAGCGTCTCGATGATTCGCCAGCGGGCCCGCGACCTGGGCATGCGTACCCTGCGGGAAGACGGTATCCGCAAAGTGCTCAACGGCATGACCACGCCGGACGAGGTCATCACCGCGACGATGGGAGACAAGGAATAACACCATGGACCCGGAACTCCTTCTCTCGTTTCTCCGTGAAAACGGGATCATCAGCGAATTGCAGGTCGATGAGCTCCGGGAAGAGCATGTCCGTTCCGGCAAGCCGATCGAAGAGGTGATCTCCAACAACGGCGTGATCCGCCTGAGCGACATGTATGAAATGATCGCCAATGCGCTCGGGACGTCAGTGGTTGATGTCTCGACGATGGAATATCCGGCGGAATTGCTCAGCCTAGTCCCGCCGCATACAGCGCGGGTGCAGGGTGTCCTGCCGCTCGACTTTGACGGGCAGGTCCTCCGCGTGGCGGTGGTGAATCCCCTCGATCCCAACGTGATCGATAACCTTCGTTTTGCGACGCAGAAGGACATCGCCATCAACGTGGCCCCTGCCGCGCAAATCCAGGCCGTGATCGAGCGTTATTACGGCACCGAGATTTCCGATACCGAGGACCTGTTGAAGAGTCTGGCCGGAGATGCGGCCGCCAAGGCGGCGGCGAGCGAAATGGTCGACCTTGAGAGCGCCTCCTCGGCTCCGATCGTCAAGTACGTGAATACGATCCTGTCCCAGGCCATCCAGGCGCGGGCCAGTGATATTCATTTCGAGCCTTTCGAGTTTGATTTCAAGATCCGTTACCGGGTGGACGGTGCGCTCTATGAAATGGCGCCGCCCCCGCGCGCCCTGGCCACGGCGATTACCTCGCGCATCAAGGTCATGTCCAATCTCAACATCGCGGAGCGCCGCGTCCCGCAGGACGGTCGCATCCAGACCAGCATGGCCGGACGCCAGGTCGATTTGCGCGTCTCGACCCTGCCGACGCAGTTTGGGGAGAGCATCGTGTTGCGCGTTTTGGACCGCACGACCGTGAAACTCGACTTGGCAGCCATCGGGCTGCCGGAGCGCATCTACAATTACATTTGCGAGGTGATCGAAAAGCCCAACGGCATTTTCATTGTCACGGGGCCGACGGGTTCCGGCAAGACCACCACGCTCTACGCCTGTCTCAACCGGATCAACACCACGGACAGCAAGTTGCTCACGGCCGAGGAGCCGGTGGAATACGAGATCGAGGGCATCCAGCAGGTGCCGATTCACGAGGCCATCGGGCTGACCTTTGCCCGGGCCCTGCGCGCCTTCCTGCGGCAGGACCCGGACCGTATCATGGTGGGGGAAACGCGTGACCTGGAGACGGCGCAGATCGCCATTCAGGCCTCACTCACGGGACACTTGGTCTTCACGACGCTGCATACCAACGATGCGCCGGGGGCGATTGCACGTCTCATTGACATGGGCGTTGAGCCGTTCCTGATCGCCTCGAGCCTTGAGGGGGTGCTCGGGCAGCGGCTGGTCCGGCGGATTTGCACCAGTTGCCGCACGCCCTACGAGCCGAGCGAGGAGATTCTCCGCCAGATCGGGCTTTCGGTCCACGACATCGGCGACAAGAATTTCTATTATGGGACGGGATGCGACCAGTGCAACCGCACGGGGTACAAAGGGCGCAAGGGCATCTATGAACTGCTCGATATTACCGAGCCGATCCGGGAACTCATCAGCGCGCGCGCGCCTTCGGTGGTCATCCGGCAGAAGGCGATTGAACTGGGCATGACCACCCTGCGGTCGGACGGCCTGCGCAGTATTTTTGAAGGTGAAACCACGATCGAAGAAGTCCTGAAATATACCTAACGCCCAACCCCAGACGATTATGCCCAAATTCTCCTACACGGCCGTGGACGCCCGCGGCAAGCAAGCCACCGGATCCGTCGAGGCCAATGACCAAAATGACGCCATTGCGCAGATCCGTCAGCTCGGGTTCTACCCGCAGCGACTGGACGAGGTCAAGGCGGGCGGAGAAACGACGGCGGCCGAGAAAAAGCCGAAGGGCAAGAAGAAGAACAGCAAGGTCAAGATGCGCATCCTGACCATTTTCACGCGGCAGCTGGCCACGCTGATTGACGCCGGTCTGCCCTTGATGCGCAGTCTCAACACGCTGGCGAAGCAGGAGCGCAACCCGGTCATGCGCGCCACGATGAAGGACCTGGCCGACTCCGTGGAAAGCGGCAATACGTTTTCGGAGTCCCTGACGTTGCACCCCGGTATCTTCAACAAACTGTACGTCAACATGGTGAAGGCGGGTGAATTGGGCGGCGTGCTGGAAATCGTCCTGACCCGCCTGGCGGAGTTCCAGGAAAAATCACAGAAGATCAAGGGCAAGGTCATCGCGGCGATGGTTTACCCGATCGTCGTGCTGGTCATCGCCGGCTTGATCCTGACCTTCCTGCTCGTCTTCATTGTTCCGCGGTTCCAGCAGATCTTCAAGGACGCCCTGGGCCCGGACCATCCGTTGCCGGGCATCACGCTCTTCGTCATCGGCTGCTCGGATTTCATGGTCGAGCGGTGGTACCTGATTCTCGGCGGCATTGCCGTCATGGTCGCGGTTTACCGGGCCTTTGCCGCCACGCCCGCGGGTATCATCATCCTGGACAAGATCGCGTTGAAGATACCGGTCTTTGGTGACCTGATGAGCAAGACCGCCATTGCCCGCTTCAGCCGCACCCTGGGTACGCTGATCAGCAGCGGTGTTCCCATTCTCCAGGCCCTGAACATCACCCGCGAGACGGCGAGCAATACCATCGTGGCCAACGCCATCGGCAAGATTCACGACAGCGTCAAGGAAGGTGAGTCCGTTGTCGGTCCGATGGAGTCGTCAGGTGTCTTCCCACCCATGGTCACCAGCATGGTCCAGGTCGGCGAGGAAACCGGCCAATTGCCCGACATGTTGGTGAAGGTGGCCGACGTATATGAAGCGGAAGTGGACAACGTCGTCACCAGTTTGACCAGCATCCTTGAGCCGATCATGATCGTGTTGCTCGCGGTGATCGTCGGTACGATCGTCATCGCGCTCTTTATGCCCATGGTCAGCCTGATCACCGGTATGAGTGACGCCGGCGCGGCCAAGTAAGCCAAACGTTTTTCACGAACCGGCGTGGTCCTGCCACGCCGGTTTGGGTGACTTCGGCATGGGAGCCCGCCCTTCGGGCCTTATACGCCAAGGCTCATCTGTAAGTCGGAGCCGGGGCCTGGTTTCTGGACCAATTCGACGATCCGATCGACCTGCACGTGCTCGTGAATGAGCTTCTGGATCAGCCCGATCTTGTCGCGGTCGCCGACCTCCGTCTTGACCGTCATGCGGGCGATCGTCGTAGTGGCGCTGGAGACGTCGGCTTGGGTCGAGATAAAGGGAATGGACCGCTGGCGGATCAGCTCCATCATGCTGTCGTGAGGGAGAATGCCGTCGGTCAGAACGACGCCGGCCAGTTGGTTGCGCGAGGACGTCTTGGAATCATCGTTCAGGATCATCATGATCAGATCTTCGCGGTCGCCGGGAGTGATGATGAGGGTGCCGGGGTTGAGCAGGCGTTCGGCATGGTTCGAGGACATGGCGCCGATCCCGATTTTCGCGATGCGCTTGCGCTTGTGTTGGGCCCCGGCGAGGAACTCGCCCTTGAGTTGCAGGCAGGCCTGATTGACGGTGGGCTTGTAGAGCTCCGTATGCATCGGGATCATGCCCAGGAGGGGCAGTCCCAATTTGGCGAGCCCGAGCGTGGCGTATTCCTTCAGCATGGCCATTTTTTCCGGGACGACCTTGTTGATGATGGCGCCGATGACCTCCACGCCGTGCTTTTCGAACAAGGCGAGGTTGAGGCTGATTTCATCAATGGGGCGTCCGATGCCCGCGCGGCTGACGATGATAACCTTGGCCTTGAGCAGCTTGGCGACCGTGGCATTGGAAAGGTCAAAGACACTGCCGACGCCAGCGTGCCCCGTGCCTTCGATGATGACGAAATCCTTTTCCCAGGCCGCTTCGTCGAAGGCGCTGCGGACCCGGTCGTGCAGTTGATGGGCGATTCCACCGGAAAGATAGCGGCGCGTAAAATCGGGCTCGACCGCAATGGGACTCATCGCCTTGAGCGGGGTATGGGGATGGTACGTATCATTGATCAGGACCGTGTCCTCATCGATCTTGGCACCCTCGATCTCCACGAAACGCTGGCCCACCGGCTTGATATAGCCGATGCGGGGAAAGCGGTTTTGCAGGGCCGAGAAGAGCCCGACGGAGGTCGTGGTCTTGCCATCATCCATCCGGGTGGCAGCCACAAAAATGCGCGGCGTGATTGTATTACGCAGGGCCAACTCGGGCCGGTTGGCAGGTTCGAGGAATACAGATTCAGCCATAGGCAGGACGAAGTGCGACCATTACGCCTGTTTCCGGCGCGAATGGAAAGACGCTAATACTTCGCGTGACCTAAAAAAAATCTTCGTGCAGATTGCGAACCCGAAGCTACCTCCGCTGTGAGGAGTGGCGGGTCAAGCTCTCACGAGCGCGCTATCGCTCTTACAAATGGCCTTGGGCTTCCGTCTCGGCCTTGATGCGGTCGGCTTCGGCCTTGCGCTCGTGTTCCTTCTTGCTGACCCAGGCATCCCACGACTTGCCGTCGGCGGGATCCTTGCCGGTGAAGGCGATGGCGGTGATGTCAGAATAGGGAATGACATGGGGCTTTTCTTCGCCCTTGATGAAGAACTGGACGCGGGGAGGGGTGGCCTTGGCTTCGCGATTGGACATGAAACCCTCGAGCTGCTGGCCGTTAGTCAGAGTGAGGGTCACATCGCCACGATAGTCGAAAGCTTTATCGATCCCCTCGATACGGTCGATTTCCGACTGGAAAGTGAAGACCGATCCCATGAGGGAGGTGGCACGGACGGGAGGAGCGCTCTTGATGTCAGCGGGCATAATGAAATCCTAAGTAAAGCGAGGACGGCTTAGCCCGCCATCGTCGCCTTGGCCGTCTGAACGAAGCCGGACATCGAACCGAAGGTGGCATCGACCGCGGAGGGTTCGAAGCCGCAATGGACCATGCAATCCTGGCACTTGGGATTATCGCTCTTGTTGCCGTAATTGTCCCATTCGCTCAGCTCAAGATATTCCTTGAAGGTGTTGACGTAGCCATCCTGGAGAAGGTAGCAGGGCTTCTGCCATCCGAAGATGTTGTACGCCGGGCTGCCCCACGGAGTGCACTCGAGGTCGAGATCGCCCTGGAGGAACTTGAGGAAGAGAGGGGAGAGGTTGAACTTCCAGCTCTTCTTGGGGTTCTGAAGGATCTGCTTGAAGAGGGCCTTGCTGGTGTCACGGTGGAGGAAGCTGTTCTGGTCGGGAGCTTTCTCGTAGACGTAGCCGGGGGAGAGCATCATGCCTTCGACGCCGAGGTCCATCATCTCATCAAAGAAGGCGCGAACGCGTTCGGGATTGGCGTGGGAGAAGAGGGTGGTGTTGGTGGTGACGCGGAAACCCATTTTGACGGCTTCCTTGATGGCTTCGACGGCGGTATCGAAGGTGCCGTCGCGGCAGACGGCGGTATCGTGGTCATCCTTCAGGCCGTCCATGTGGACGGAGAAGGTCAAAAACTTCGAGGGCTTAAAGATGCCTTCCTTGAGCTTGCGCTTAAGGAGCAAGGCATTGGTGCAGAGATAGATATACTTTTTGCGAGCAACCAGCCCCTCGACGATCGCGCCGATTTCCGGGTGGATGAGCGGTTCACCACCGGGAATGCTGACCATCGGAGCGCCACATTCTTCCACGGCGTCAAAGCACTGCTGAGGGCTAAGTCGTTTATTGAGAATATGATCGGGGTACTGAATCTTGCCGCAACCGGCGCAGGCCAAGTTACAGCGAAAAAGGGGTTCAAGCATCAAGACGAGCGGGTAGCGCTTCCGACCTTTGATGAATTTTTGGGTGAGGACGTAGGATGCGACCGTCCAAGCTTGGGAGATAGGAACCATAGGTTTTTTGTTAAGCGGTTGAGCCTACTTCAGGCAGCGGTGATGTCAAGATTGTATTGCACAGAGGTATAAGCAAGTACTGGTCCTATTTATAAGTGTGCGTTTGGCTCGACGTGATTAAGGGGGAGGGCGCACGGGAGTGGGCGTGGCTTGCACTTTGGCGAGATTATCTTGTGCTTCGGTAAAATCGGGCTGATGGCGCAGTGCTTCCTTGAACTGGGCAATTGCTTCTTTGACTTGTCCCTGATTGAACAAGGCTATGCCTAAATTGTTATGGGTGGTTGCGTCATCGGGGAGAATCTGCAAGACCAGTTGGTATTGCGCAATGGCTTCGTCCCATTGCCCCTTGTCAGAAAGAGCCACTCCGAGGTTGCTGCGCACTTTTGGGTCGTTGGGATGAATTTTCAAGGCCGTTTGATATTCGGTAATGGCGGCATCGGTCTGTCCTTTGAGATAAAGCGCGATGCCGAGGTTGTAATGAGTCATGGCGACATCGGGGTTGATTTTTGAGGCAACTTGCAGTTCAACGATAGCTTCGTCCAAGCGCTTTTTCTCAAGCAGGGCTACGCCGAGATTGGAGCGAGCCTCCGCAAAATGGGGGTTGATGCTTAAGGCACTCTGGTACTGGGCAATCGCTTCATCAACCTGTCCCTGTTCGAAAAGGGCTTTGCCCAGATTGGCATGAGCCGTGGCCGAAAGAGGGCTGATTCGTACGGTGTCACGCCAAAGACCCAGTTCGTTCACAAAGATGCTCTGCCGCGTCAGAGCAAGAGACGAAAGAGGCAGGAGCGCGAGCAGGCACGGCGCGACGGCCGCCCAGAATCCCCAACGCGATTTGAGGCAAAGGCATTGCAGGGCCAGCAGTTGCATCACCGCGCCGGCCAGGGGCAAATAATAAAAGCGGTCGGCCAAAATGCGGTTGAGGGGGACGAAATTGGAAACGGTGAGAAGTCCCAGCCAATAGATCGCGACCCCGAGGGCCCCCAGGCGACTCCGTCGCCCGAGCCAGATCTGCAGCAAAACGACGATCAAAAGGATGGCAAAGGCGAGGGGGGTGGTGACGGCGTCAACATTATCGAGGGTATAGTCGGCGGAGAGATCGACCGGCCACAGTAATTTACCCATCATAAAAACCCACAAACGAGGCTGGATGAGAAAGACGTGGGAGAAGGACCCGCCAAGGTAAGCAAGAGATTCGCCAGCGACACGGAGGAAGTGGAATTGTGCCACCAAGAAGAGGGTGGTCAGAGCCGCCGCCGCACCCAAAAAAATGAGCCAAGGTCTCCCTGGTTCCTCGCGCCGAAAAACAAACCAGTAGGCCACGAGCAGAAGGACGGTCGTCAGGCCCGACTCCTTGCAGCTCACTGCCGCCAAGCTGCACAGGGCCCCCGTGCCTCCCGCAAGCAGTGCCGTGCGAAGGTGGTCAGAGCGAAAAAAGGTCGCAGCGAGCAGTGCGGTGAGGGTGAAAAACGTTACCAGAAGATCAGAGCTATAGCTGATGGCGGCGACAGGCTCGACCACGAGCGGATGCAGGGCGAAAAGCAGGGTGACCGAAGCAGCGGCCAGCTGGGTTTTCAGAAGTTCGGCCCTGGTCTGGCCGGGACCTTCCATTGCGAGCAAGCGGCGCAGGAAGACAAAGAACAACGCGACGTTTGCGGCATGAAGAAGGTTGTTGGCCAAATGAAATCCGAAGGGCTCCTTGCCGCTGACCGCGGCGATGAGCATCAGGTAAAGGATCTCGCCCGGACGGTCGCCGAGGATGAGGTTCATGCCCCACACCTTGAGCGAAAGGACCTCCGGCAGGTTGGAAAGGGAGGAGATGAAACCTTCCTCGAAGAGGACAATACGCGCATCGTAAGTGAAACCGGACTTGAGCGAGGGGAGGTAGGCCAGGAAGGTGATCAAGGCCAACAGGGCGGGCGCGACGAGAGGCGACAATGTCCCAAGAATGGAGGGAGCAGGCGACCGAGACGTTCCAGATGTCGTCGGCGAGGCTTTTCCTCGTGCGGACTTGATCTTGGATCGTTTAGCCATGGGAGGACGCCAGAATTCAGCGGAAAATGTCCGTGGTTTCGGGCGCCACCATAGCGGCCCGTCCGAAGGTTTTGCGAGCGCTATTGCATAGGAGGAAGCAAGGCCTCAAAGGCTTTTATTTCCTTCAATCCGTCTGCCAAATCCCAGAAATAGATTTTCCCGTTCGTGCAGCCCGCGACGAGCTGATCTCCGCCGGGGAGCAAGGCCAGACCGCAAACAGTGCCAGCGCCGCTGGTAAAATCGCCACGAAAATGGCCAGTCTGAATATTGAAGGCGTCCAACTCGCGGGTTGAGAAAAAGAAATCGGGTTTGATCACGGCGAAGACATAGTGGCCTTCGGGCGACCAGAGAAGTCCCTCCACGTCATCCGAGGTGCCGGTTTCGTAGAGATTTAATTCACGAACCAACCCGCCAGTATCTGTCCGGAAGATGCGAATCCGGGGATCGCGGTCGGTCAAGCCTTTTTGGGGCTTGATAACCACCGCCACGAGGGAACTGTCCGGCGAGAAGGAAGCATACGAGAGATAACCATTTGCGCTCAGCACGGCGATCTTGCGACGGTAGATGATATCCCACAGGACAATGCCTTCTGTCTTCGATGCTATGACGGACCGGCTCCAATTCGGGGAGGGGATAAACTGGAGTGCATTCTCCGGGATCTCCGGCAAGCCGCTCACCTTTTGCCATGTCCGGGTGTCGTAAATATCCACGGACGGTCTGCTGTCTTGTAGGGCGAGGAATCGGCCATCCGGGGTGAACTGAGGGGAGCTCAGGTCGTACAGCCTTCCGTCGCTGGGCGGTTCACTCAGTTTTTGGATTATCTTCCCAGTTGCGGTATCAAGGCAAAAGCAGTCCGTTCCACCTTGAATAATCAGGGAACCGTCCGGGCTAAAGGCTGCGCCAGAACCTGCTTCTCCCGTACCAGGGGTTGCCACCACCAGTTGACGTGAGGCCGTGTCCCATACTTGTCGATGTCCGCTATTACACAGGGCAAAGAACATCCGCCTCCCGTCAGGTGAAAGACAGAAGTCGCCAACGGTTTCATCGTCTTTGGTGTCGATTTCACTCTGCGGCTTGAATTTCGGGGCCCAAGCTGGAATACGGCTGCGGCTCATGCGCAGAATTTCCCAGGCGCCATCGGGGAGATTGGCCAAGTCATAGATGCGCGTCTGGAGGTGATCTACATCGATAAACTGCAGCATGATCCTGCGGCCCGGCGGCGGAAGTTGGGAATGATCGTCGGGAAGTTTGGCCGTCAGCTCGTCCAGATGTTTCAATTCACCCGCGGACAAGGTATGATCGCTATTGCCACTTTTCACACCCGAGTCTGAGACCGAGATGCCCCACATTTCTCCATTCGGCAAGAGTTTGAAGTAGGTGACATTCGGTCGGGACTTGGTTTCTAGTTCATTGACGACATTCGTAATCACGACCTTGGGTGGTTGAGCCGGGTGATCATCTGCCGTCTTTGCTCGCTTCAGATTGGGATCCGTGTAGCGGTCGACCCACTGCGCGTAGTCTGTTGGGGCAGGAGTCGCCCCGAAAAGGCCGGTGAACAGGCAAGTGGCCAAAGTAATCGGCAGGATGGCCAGCTTGATCACCACCGCAATCTATCAGCGGGATGATCGGGCCCAAAGTTACAAACGAAAAAGGCGGACAAGTTTCAGAATACAGGTCGTTCCCAGTTGACGGGCGGCGCGGAGTCTGGGAGGAGTTAATGCGGCCATGTCCAACTTCATTCTTCAGCTTATTTCCGGCGGTTTCGGCTGGCTGGGCAGCCTGGTCGGCCTGGCCATGCTGGTCCTCAATATATGGTTCATTGTCGATTCGATCCGGCGCGGCGAATACATCTGGACGCTCTTCCTTCTCTTTTTCCCGGTCCTCAACATCATCCTCTATTACCTTTTCGTGATTCGACCCTCCGGCATGGGCAATCCGCTGGCCGGTTTCGAGCTTCCGGGCGCGGCAGACCGCAAACGGATCAAGCAGCTCCAGGCCGATATTCATTACCTGGACCGGGCGAACCAGCATCTGGAACTGGCCGATATTTATCTGAGCCAGGGCAAGCTCGATCTCGCCGAGAAGAGCTATCGGGACGCCTATGAACGGGACCCGAAGGACGAGGATATCCGGGCGCATCTGGGTAATTGTCTGGCCCGCCAGAACAAGGCGCAGGAGGCCTTGCCGCTACTGGAAGGTGTCTGCGCGACGAACCCGAAACATGATTACGGCTATACTCTGATGGCGCTGGCGGAAGCCCAGGGGGCGGTTGGTCAGATCGACAAGGCGATTGCGACGTGGCAGCAGGTGCTCGGCATGTATTCCTATTCCCGCGCCCGGGTGCAGTACGCCGAGTTGCTCATCCAGAAACAGGAATATGTCGAGGCGCGGAAGCAACTCAAGGGCGTCATCGATGATTTCCCGTACACCACCAAGTTCCAGCGCAAGAAGGAAAAGGTGTGGCTGGACCGGGCGCAGGGGATGATGGGGCGGATACCGGGCTAGGGAACTGAAAGACCACGCAATCTCCTCTGGAACTTGGGACGGGTTTGGGGCAGGTTGCTGTGACGTATGTTTCGCGGTTTGCTTAAGTTGATTGGCTTCCTGCTGGCGATGGCGGCGCTCGGTTTCGTCCTGACCGGCGTATGGATTGTGCATGACGGGATGCGGGACGATTTTGATCACGCTGATGTCGCGCTGGTCCCGGGGTACCTGGAAATCAAGGATGCCACCCTGGATCCGGCGCTGACGGCCCGGTTGGACCGCGCCGCCGCGTTGTATGCCCAGGGAAAATTTACGTACATCATCGTCAGCGGGGTGACTCCGCCCAACGAGGACGATGAAGCCGACGCGATGGCGAAATATCTGCAGGCGCATCGGGTCCCGGCCAGCGCGATCATCCAGGACCACAGGGGCGAAAAGGACGAACTGGCGGAGAGCATCGCCCTGATCATGCACGACCAGAAGTTCCACTCGGTCCTGTTGATCGCGGATTACGACCACCTGACGCGCATGAAAATGACGTTGAAGCATGCGGGCATCCGGGAGACCGAGCAGGCGCACGTGGGCGAGTGGAAGCGGGCGGACGGCATGGACGTCATGCGTGAAGACGTGGCGATCTACGGGAACCTCTACCACTGGGTCGTTCTTCCCACCGCGGTCAAGGTCAACGCCGAGGCGACGGTCGAAGCACAAAAAGCCAAGGAAACCCTTGAGAAAAAGATCGATTCACTGAAGAAGTAATGCCATGCCCGACCTGCCACGAGACATCACGCCTTACTTTACCGGCGACGGCGGGGGCATTGCGCTGCTGGCCGTGGCCGTGGGGTGCATCGTCGTGTTGGCGATGTGGGCCTGGATGCTTTACGACGCCCTTCGCGCGGGCATGTATTTCTGGGCGGCCTTCATCCTTCTCGTGCCCCTGCTCGGCTGGTTGCTCTATTATTTCACCGTTTACCGCAAGGTGCTGGCGGGAAAGAGCGCCTTCTACCGGTTCTTCCGGTTGTTCAGCTGGTTTGTGGTCCTGCCGTTTTTGTGCGTCGCTGTCCCGGCGGCCTGGCTGGTTCTTGATGGCCTGCATGACAATTTTGATCACGCGGATGTCGCCTTGGTTCCCGGCTACGGTGAGTCCAGCCCGGGAGACCTGGGGCCGGCGCTGACGGCGCGTCTCGACCGCACAATCGTCCTTTATCAGGAAAATAAATTCCCGTTCATCATCGTGAGCGGCCAGGACACGGCGGCTGAGAAACATGAACCGGAAAGGATGGCCCATTATCTGGAGTCCCGCCAGATTCCCGCGAGCGTGATCATTCTGGATCACCGGAGCGAAAAGGCAGGCGACACCGTGGATAATCTCAGCCGGATCATGAAAGGCCAGGGATTCCATTCGGTCATGGTCATCAGCGACTACTATCGTCTTACCCGCCTGAAAGTGTACGCCTTGCGGGGAGGGGTGCGCGAAGTTGAGCAGGCCCATGTGGGACAATGGAACAGAGGCGATATTCCGAGCATCCTGGGTGAAGTCGTCACGACTTATGACCGGCTTGCCAAGATGTACCTGCTTCCCGTGGCGCAACGCATCTACGGAGATGTCCTGAATACAAAAGATACGATCTCGGAAGATGTCAGCGGCAGCAAAGACACGATCAATCGGAGCCTTGATGGCATGAGCAAGTAGCTTGGGCATCGATGGGCGGAATGGGGTCTCAGTTTAAGAAGCCCTTGCGTGAAAATGACGGGTGGGGCAACTTCTTTCTTTCATGTCTACGGCGACATATTCCTCAACGCAGGGGCAATGGCAGGGCCAGGGACCGGACTCCCCGGCCAAGGCCGTTGTCTTGCAGGTCCAAAAGGCCTTGGGAGCACGTTCGTTGGAACAGCTTGAGCGTATTTTTACGCTGGCGGAGGAATTGCGCGAGGAGGAGGGAGTCTATATCGGGCCACGGGACCCGGCGCAGCAGGATTGGCGTTCCGGCAATGGCTTTGACTTGATGCCACTGGTGATCGGCGGCGAGGAGTGGGCGCGGATCGAGGCGGGGCTGCTCCAGCGAGTGAAGGTCTGGAATCTTTTTTTGCGGGACATTTACAGCGGGCAGGAAATTCTCAAGGCCGGGGTGGTCCCGTATGAAATTGTCTATGCCGATCCCAATTTTCACCGGGGGTGTGCGCGCTTGCCGGGGGTCACGGCGAACTATCTTCAGCTGACGGCTTTCGATCTCCAGCAGGACATGCGAGGGCAGTGGATGGTGGTCGAGGACCATCTGGGAGTGGCCGAGGGCGCCAGCTATGCGCTGAAGAAACGGCAAGTCCTGCGGCAAGTTGCGCCCTGGCTTTTTGAGGGACTGGAAATTTTGCCGATTGAAGATTTTGCCGCGCAGGTCATGGACGTCCTGCAGGAACTGGTGCGGATTCCGGATGGCAGGGCCCGCGGTGTTCTCCTTGCGCAGGGAAGCACCGACGACCACTATCTCGACCATGCGACGCTGGCGCGTCAGATGGGTGTCTCCATTGTCCAGGGGAGCGATCTCGTCGTGCTCGACAGCCGGCTCTTTCTCAAGACCATCGCGGGTGTCGAGCCGGTGGATGTCGTGCTGCGCCGACTTTCGACTTCGCTGCTTGACCCGGTCACCTTCGATCCGGCGAGCCGGTTTGGGGTTCCCGGGCTGCTGTCCTGCGTGCGCAAGGGAGCACTGGCGATGGCCAACGGCCTTGGGTCCGACCTCGCGAACAATCGCGCGCTGGCCGCGCATCTTCCGGCGATCATCGAGTATTATTCCGGCGAGAAGCCGCTGCTCTCGTCGCCGCACGTCTTGGAATTGCGCGATATCGACGTGCGGGAGGAGGTTGCCGACAACCGCGATGCTTATGTGATCCGGCATGCGTGGAAGCGGGGCCCGTCTCATGAATGGGTGATCAAGCACATGCCGCCCCACGAGTGGAACCGGTTCTGGCTGCAGGTCGAGGCGGCGCCGAGCGAATACGTGGCGCACAAGGTGCCGACGCAGAGTGTCCATCCATGCTGGACGGCCACCGGCTCGCGCACGATGCCGGCGACGTTGCGGGCGTTCGCGCTTGGGCAGGACCGGATTTCTCCCTGTGCGCTGGCCTGGACCGGTTCGGCGTCATCGATGGCGACTTCCGTGGTGCAGATGGCGGACCGGATCAAGGATGTCTGGATCCTGCGTGCTTCCCCGACTCCTTCGGTCAGCGACCATGCCCAGGCGGAAGAAGCGCCGAAACGATTGCGACTGACGAGCCGCGTGGCCGAGTCGCTCTTTTGGATGGGGCGTTATGCGGAGCGGGCAGAGGTGACCACCCGGCTCCTGAGCATTGTCCAGATGCAGCCGTGGCCTTTGGCGGGAACAGCAGCGGCGGTGTCGCGCCAACCTCTTTGGGCGGCGCTGGCGGCGATCACCGGTCATGCCCCCGACTTTTTCCTGACACGGGCGGCCAATCCCAATAGCCCCCGGGAGATTCCGTTTTACTTCCTGCTCGATCGGCGTCATGCGGGCTCGGTTTTGTCCTCGCTTTCGTCCTGTCGGCAAAATGCGGAGAACATCCGGGAACATTTTCCACCGGAAGTCTGGTCCGTGCTGAACCATCTTTACCTGGAAATAGCGATGTACGCGGAGCAGACCCCCGCCGACAAAGTGCGCATGGTCCTGGAGGACCGCTCGTTGCACCACGACATCATCACGCATCTCGACGAGCTGACCGGCGCCCTGGAAAAGCACATGTTGCACAACGACGCATGGCACTTCTGGCAGCTGGGCGTCTACGCGGAACGCAGCCTGATGACGATCCTGACCTTGAAGGAGGTCCTGGCTCCCGAGGTCGATGGCGTGGCGAAGATCGGCCCGGTCAGCAGCTCCAACCTTGATTTCCTCCTGCAGATGCTGGCCGGGCAATACGCGTATCGCAGTCTTTACCACGCGCGACCGGTCGCGGCGCGGGTGGCCCGGCTTCTCTTGCAGGACCCGGAATTTCCCCGCTCTGCCCTCTTTTGCCTGGAAGGAATGAAGCGGGCCCTGAACGCCACGCTGGGCGAACGACCGGTCAAGGGTTCGGACACACCGCTCAAGCATTGCGGACGCGTGATCATGGAGCTCAACTTCATTGATATGGCCACCTATTTCCCGCGCGCCGAGAACGGCGGCGGGGCGGCGGCTGAAGACGATCTCTCCGACATGCCCACGCCTGAATTTCCGCAAAAGTTGTCGGAGTTGAACGAACTGCTCCTCGATTTCAACGTCCTGATCTCCGACCATTACCTGGATCATCAGGTGGTCTTTCGCGAGCCTGAACTCTTTGACCTTTCGAGCCCGCGATGATCTTCAATATTGTCCACACCACCGCCTACGAGTACTCGGCCCCGGCGATCGAATCGTTCACCGAGCTCCGCGTTCGGCCGCGCCAGAGCAACCGGCAGACCGTGCATCATCACGTGACCGAGGTGACGCCCCGCGCGGCACTGGAGGAATTCACCGATTACTACGACAACATGGTCGAGTGTCTTTCCGTCCCATACCGGCACAAGACCCTGACGGTCACCTCGCGCAGCACGGTGGAGACGCTGCCGCACAAGGACGCGCTGAGCGGGCTCGACCTGACGGTCAGCGAAGCGGTGCGCCTTTACTGGCCGCAGCGCCGCGAATTGTTCGATTTTCTCATGCCCTCCATCCATGCGCCGATCACACCGGAGGTTGAGGCGATGTCGAAGGAGCAGCTCCCGAGCAGCGAGTCGTTCTGCGACGGGATCAAGGGGCTTTGTACCTATATTTACGAGACCTTCACCTACATGCCCGGTGTGACCGATATCCGCACGCCGCTTTCGGAAGTGCTGCGCAAGCGCCAGGGTGTATGCCAGGATTTCGCGCACCTGATGATCGCCCTGCTGCGTTCCGCGGGTCTGCCGGCGCGCTACGTCAGCGGCTATATCGAAACGGAATCGGTGCGGGGCAACAGCGACTTGGTCGGGGCGACCGCGAGTCACGCCTGGGTGGAAGTCTATTTGCCGAGCGGGCTCTGGGTCGGGATTGACCCGACCAACGACATGCTCGAGGGCGAGCGCCACGTGCAGATCGGGATCGGTCGCGATTATCACGACGTGCCGCCGTTGCGCGGGGTGTTCAAGGGCGCGAAACGCCAGCAACTATCCGTCATGGTGACGGTTTCCCGCACGACGGGTGAAATGGTGACGGGCTAAGCCATGTCTGCCCCGGACAAACCCGACGGGCCGAAGCCGTGGTATCATCTCAGCCTCGGCAAGCAGATGGTGATCGGGTTGGTCGTGGGTACGTTGGTGGGCTGGACCGGTCGTGAATGGACCAAGGCGGATCCCACGGCGCTGCACGACTTCCTGGCATGGATCGCCTTGGGGCGGGACATTTTCCTGCACCTCATCCAGATGATGATCGCGCCGCTGGTCTTTGCCAGCATCGTGCAGGGGATCGCCGGGCACGAGGACATGAAGAAGGTCGGGCGCATTGGCGTGAAGGCGCTGGTTTATTTTGAGGTGCTGACCACGCTGGCGCTCGCGGTCGGACTGCTGATGGTGAACCTGCTCCATCCCGGCGCCGGTATCGTCCTGACGGGCGACACGAGCACGCTCTCGGCAATGGCGCAGAACAAGCCGCTCACGGTCATCGAGACGATCCTCCACATTTTCCCGAAGAGCATCATCGATGCGATGGCGCGGGGCGATGTGCTGCAAATCGTCGCGTTCTCGGTCATCTTCGCGCTGGCGGTCTCGGCGGCGGGCGAGGCAGGCAAGCCGGTGCTCCTCTGGTGCGACAGCCTGCGGATTGTCATGTTCAAGTTTGCGGGTGTCATCATGACGGTTGCACCCTTTGGCGTCGCCGCCGCCATTGCCGTGACGGTGGGTGAACAGGGCCTGATGTCGCTGCTGGGACTGGGCAAGTTGCTGCTGACCCTCTACCTCGCGCTGATTGTCTTTGTCGTGGTGGTGATGGGTGCGGTGATCTGGCTGGTGAAGATTCCGTTCATGCCTTTCGTCCGTGCGGTGCGCGATCCTTTTCTCCTGGCCTTTGCCACCGCGAACAGCGAGGCGGCCTTGCCCGGCGCCTTTGCCCGGATGGAGCGCCTCGGCGTTCCGCGTGGCATTGTCGGTTTCGTTTTGCCGATGGGTTACTCGTTCAATCTCGATGGGTCGACGCTTTATCTCGCCGTGGCCGGGGTTTTCATCGCGCAAGCGGCGGAGGCGGCGAGCGGGGTCCACTTCGGAATCGGCCAGCAAATCACGATGATGCTCATGTTGATGCTGACATCCAAGGGCGTGGCCGCAGTGCCGCGCGCTTCCCTTGTGGTGCTGATCGCTGCGCTGCAATCGTTCAATCTTCCCCTGGCGGGAGCGGCCATGATTTTGGGCGTTGATGCCTTCATGGACATGGCCCGCACCTCGGTCAATGTGCTGGGCAATTGCCTCGCCAGCGCGGTCGTTGCGCGTTGGGAAGGGGAGTTTGACGACAAGGCGGCAGAGAAGGAATTCGGGAAAGTCCAATCCTGAAAGGATTGAATCCACTGCTAACGCAGTTCCAGTTCCTCTTCGAATTGGGTGAGGTTGCGCACGCCCGTCTTGCCGACAATGACCACATCCTCGATGCGCACGCCGCCGACGCCGGGATAATAGAGGCCGGGCTCAACGGTGATGCTCAAACCGGTAAAGAGCTTGCCTGCGCCGAAGCGGGGCGATTCGTGCAGATCGAGGCCGAGGCCGTGGCCCACGCCGTGGAACATTCCCACCCAGCGGCCCTTGCGCTGTTCGGTCGGGTATCCGGCATCCTTGAAGCGGGCGATCAGTTCTTTTTGCAGGGCGGGGCCGTCGGCTCCCTCCCTCATCTGTTTCATCACCCATCGTTTGCCTTCCTGGACGGTGACGTATTGCTTTTTCAACGCTTCCGAGGCGCGGCCCCGTACGACGGTGCGGGTCAGATCGCCGAAGTAGTGGTTGCGCGCGTGGCGGGGAAAAATATCGAGCACGATGGCCTCGTTGGCGCGAAGCGGGCCGTGGCCGCGCTCATGCGGATCGCAGCCCTGTTCGCCACCTGCGACAATGGTGTTGGCCGGGACGCCGCCCGAATGCAACACGGCGGAATCCATTTCGGCGCGCAGACGTTCGGAGGTCAGAGGAAGCTTGTTCCATTGCAGGAACCCGCGCTTGTCGGCGCGGCTGGCCTTCAGGACATCCATGCCGCGGCGCAGGCCGGTCTCGGCGACGCGCAGGGCCGTGGTCAGCGCGGCGATCTCGTCCTTCGATTTACAGACGCGCTGGGGAAAGAAAGGTTGATCGGAAACGGTGATCTTCAATCCGGTGGCGCGAAGCTTTTCGAGCAGACCGGCGGGAAATTGTTCCGGCACAAGGAACGATTTGATTTTGTATTTTGATGCGATGCCGCTGATGACGGCGACGGCGGAAGAGTCCTTGGGCTGGGCGGGAAGAAATTCCGCGAGACCATGCACCTGCGTGACCCGCGCGACCGGCCGGGCGCGGTCGATCTCCAGTGGTGACAGGGCGATATGGGTCTCATTCTGCGCCTCCCACCAGATAAAGGGATCGTCGGCATAAAAACGGGTCGCGTAAAGCAGGTCGGCGTCGTGGCCGCTGGCGGCGACCATCAGTCGGGCGGTGCTCATATTTTCTTAAGGAAGCAGGTCATCCAGAACTTGTCGAGGGAGCAGACGCGGATGGCTGAGTAGAGGTGAGAAGAGATTTCCTTATTCGCTAAAACCTTACTAAGCTACTAAACATCCGATGAGAAACTCATTTGCATCTTTGCTTTGGGGAATAGCTGGAGGCCTGATCACAACATTGCTAGTTTACTGGTTAGGTATGGAACGGCTCTTTCTTTTATTATTTGAGAGCCAAAAGGTATCATCGGGCGAAGAGATCGACGATGTAATGTTTGTGGCCGTTTGCTTTGGCATTTGCGCTGGAGTTTTGTGCATATGGTTTTTTTATCGAAAAAAACTCCCTGGATATACACCAGAAAAATAGATCAACTAGCATATGTCCATCGCCACCCGCACCGGAGATATGGGGAAGACCAGCCTGATGTACGGGCGACGGGTCGATAAGTTTGATTTGCGGGTCGAGACGTACGGCACGGTCGATGAGCTGAATGCCGCGCTCGGCATGGCGCGCGCGCAGGCCGAATTGCCCCTGGTGAAGGAGGAGCTCCTGCTCATTCAAAAACAACTCGTCGCGTTGATGGGCGAACTGGCCGTTGCTCCCGAGGACGCGGAACGCTACGCCAAGGACAAGTATCCCAAGCTGCAACCGGAGATGCTGACGCACCTCGATGATTTGGTGGCGAAAATCGAGAAGGAAAAAGTGAACTTCGCGGGTTGGGCCACGCCGGGCGCCAATGTGGCCTCGGCCGCACTTGATGTCGCGCGGACGACTTGCCGGCGGGCGGAACGGCGGGTGACGCAATTGGCGACCGCCAACGAGATCGATCTGCTGGTGATCAAATACCTGAACCGGCTTTCGGACCTGCTCTGGTTGATGGCCCGTTATACGGAGACTCAGCTCGGCTCGCCGCCGGTCTGAGGAACATGCAGGTACGCGAGGGCGTCCTTCGCATTGTCCCGGAGGCTTTGGATCGCCTCCGCCAGGTCGGGTTGACTGAACACCGCGGTGCCCGCGACGATGACCTCGGCGCCGGCCCGCGCGGCATCCCAAATGGTGTACTTATCAAGCCCGCCATCGACTTCGATGTCGTACTTATAATTGTGCTTGTGGCGCAATTCGACCGCCTCCCGGACCTTGTCCATCATGTCGGGCATGAACTTCTGGCCGCCGAAACCGGGCTCGACCGTCATGATGAGCAGACGGTCGATGCGGCCCAGGTGTTCTGCCGCTGCGGAGAGGGGAGTCTTCGGCTTGATGGAGAGGCCGCATTTGACGTCGAAATCGGTGATTTCGTGGAGGGCCGTGTAGATCGTGTCCTCGCACTCGAGGTGAATGGTGATATTGGCGGCCCCGGCCTCGCAGAAAGAGGTGATGAATTTCCGGGGACGCGAAAGCATGAGATGCACATCGAGGGGCAGTTTCGTGTGGGCGCGGATCGTCTGCATGATGGCGGGACCAAACGAAATATTGGGAACGAAATGGCCGTCCATGATGTCGACATGGAGCATGTCGGCCCCGGCCTGCTCGACGCGGGCGAGATCGGCGCGAAGGTATCCGAAATCCGCAGAGATGACCGAAGGGGCGATGAGGACCGGTTTCATGGAGGATCAATAAGTTTTGTTCACCCGCGCCGCGACCGCGCGGTCGAGGTACCACGTCTTGGTGCCGTCGAGCGGTTGCACACGCTGGACGGGATAGATTTCTGATTTGCGGTCGGCCACGAGCACGTTGTGGAGCATGTCCGCCTTGTCCGCGCCGGCGACGAGGAGCATGACGGAGCGGGCAGCGTTCAGGACGGGAAAAGTGAAAGTGATACGGAAGCTCTTGAACTTTTCCACCCAGTTGGCGACGACCCAGCGTTCTTTTTCCTCGAGGGCCTTGCTGTCGGGAAAGAGCGAGGCGGTGTGCCCGTCCGGCCCCATGCCGAGGAGGATCACGTCGAAGCGGGGACAGTTGTTGAACCGCAGTACGGCGTTAAAGAAGGTGCGCATCTCCACGTCGTAATCGGCGGACGTCATGTTGGCGTCGGGCAATTCGGTCCGTACGCGATGGACGTTCGCGGCGGGAACGAGGCCCGTCGAGAGCAAGGTGCTTGAGACCATGAGATAATTGCTGTCGAGGTGGCTTGGGGGAACGTGCCGTTCGTCACCGAAGAAGAGATGCGTCTGCGCCCAGGGGAAGTCGCGGTAGGCCGGGTCGGTGGCCAGGAGCGTGTAGAGTTTGCGGGGCGTTGAGCCGCCCGCGAGGGACAGGGTGAAAATTCCCTGTTCGCTTACGGCGTGTTGGGCTTGGCGAAGGAGTTCGGCGGCGGCGGCTTTGGCCAGCGCGTCGGCATCGGCGTAAATATGGCGGGATTCCTGGCTCACGCCTCTTACCTTACCGGCACGGACGAGGCACGCAAGCCGTCCGTTTAGGTGCAAAGGGTCAGCCTTCCCTACTTCGACCGGGACAAGCATGTGGTCCAGCCGCCGGATCCGCTTATCGTCGGTTCGACCAAGGCCATCTACCAGAAGGACGAAAAGCCGAGGGACCTGATCAAGTTGAGCCCGTCCAGGTAAAGTCCGGCAGTATCGCGTTATTTCCTATTCGCGCCTGAAAGCACAAATAGAACGAGAAAAAGGCTTGCTTCGGTATTGCGCGATTCAAAAAGACAAAAGGCTGCGCCTGCTGCGCAAGCAAACATTGTCCCTAAGTTCAGCCAATGCAGAAGGGATGCCCTATTTCGGATAAGCAGTCCCAGGAGGGCATCTTCCTTCATAGAATCGAAGGTGCGCTTAAAAATTCTTAAAGCTAGGAAAAAGTGGCCCGACTAGGGTTCGAACCTAGGACCGGGTGATTAACTTCATGAGAAATGCCTCGGACGCTTTGGGGATGTAACTTCGACAGCTATTCCGTTTTCACGGTGAACGGGCCCCTCTACGGCACGATCTGTCGAATCGACTCGATTACGTGCGCAGGGCCCGTATACCGGTTGCCGTCGAACGAATTGGCGAGGATTTTTCCGTTCGCGTCCACCAGCACCAGATCGGGAATCCCGCGGCCAAGGTAACGCTTCGCTCCCACCTCGGGCTTATCGTTTTCCTGAAACCAGATCGCGGGCCACCGCATCGAATCGCCCTTCATGTAGTTCACCATATCGCCGTCGCTTCGGTCCCGGCTGACAAAAATCAGCTCGAAATTGGGATGCGTCGGTTTGAAACCGTCGTAGAAGGCGACGAGGCTCGGCGTAAACGCGCGGCAGGGTGGACACCAGGAAGCCGAATAATAGAAGGCGAAATATTTCACGCCTGCCAGCCTGGCCCCGTCGTACCCATGCACATTGCCATCAGGTCCCAAAATAAAAAGGTGCTTGTCTAGTTGCGCCGCCAAACCATGGGGAGGCTGTGGAGGCTCCGGCGAGGGAGCCACGGCGTTCTGGGACGCCTCCTGGCCGGAAGTCACTGCCGGCGCAGGCGCCGGAGTCATGATCGTTGAATTGAGATAGAAATAACATCCCACCAGGATCAAGCCCCCGCCGATCATGTAGAGGAGATTCTGGTTCACACCAATAGTTTGGTCAGACTGGTGCCGAAGACCAACAAAATACTGCGCAAGGCGAAGCAAATAGAAGAACGTTTCAAAGGAGAAAACGAAATTCACGCTCCAAGGTGAAACCAAGGGAAAAAAGTGGCCCGACTAGGATTCGAACCTAGGACCAAGTGATTAAGAGTCACCTGCTCTACCGCTGAGCTACCGAGCCTTTTTCCGGTCAAACGGAAGGGTTAGTATGCAAGCTCTGCCGGAAATGGCAAAGAAATTTGGCTGCAATCTGCCAATCAGGAGCTAGGCGGAATGTTCTACCCTGTGCAATCAGGGGCTCGCCGGGGAAATAAGCTGCTCCCATTTCTCTGGGCTGTACGAGACAACCTGGGAAAGCGAGGACGAGAAAATGCCCAGATGATATCCGGATGAAATCGTGATGCTCAGCTTGTCGTCTTTTTTTACCTCCGGGTACGTTTTGAGTACGATCGTGGCAATCTCGCTTGCGGCCGATTCGATATCGTCGGGCCTTCCCTTCCAATAGGCCTGGACGGAAAAGACTTTCGCCGTACGGGTGTTTCCGTTGAAAGTCATCGAGTTCACTCCTTCCGAGACGGATACCGAGTTGACCTTGCCGGTGGAGGTAATCGCTTCCTGGACGACGAGCATCTTTTCGAAAAAGGGAACGTGGATGAGAAATAGCGAGGCGATGGCCAGGCCAGCAGTGAGGAGAAGCAGGCATCCAAGCGCGATGAGATGCCCTTTCCAGAGGGGGGCCGCTTCGACTCCGCCGCTGGGAGCAGCCTGGACCACGTAGCTGCCAACGGTGAGATCGTGCAGGCTTTGGCGGGTACGACGGTTGAAAACGTAGAGATAGGCGATGGCGCCACCGAGGCTGACGACGAGAAAGCTGAGAAAGAGCACCGTCCACGAGGTGGCGACGAAACCGCCATAGGTAATGACGCCATTCAGGTAGAAGGGCAGCGAAAAAATGAAGTAGCGTAAAAAGGACCGTCCCGGCGACAGGTGATGATTGTTCCGGTCGACCACTTCCAGTTTGAGAAGCCGTTTCCCCAGAGTCTGGCCGCGCCCAAGGGTACTATTGAGCAAGCCAAAATAGAGCAAACCAATGATGTAGCCAATAAGCAGACCCCACCCACCGATACGGCAAAACAGATTGAAGAAAAAGAGGCCGAGAACAAAGCCGACGAGACCGAGCAACAAGCTATCCAGCAGATAGGCGCACAACCGTCGCCAAAAGCCGCCGATGGCGCGTGCAGATGATGTCTCAACGAAAAGATCTTTGATCGAGTCCAAGGGCAGCCAGTTCGGCATTCCTTCCTGCCAGTAGAGTGACTGCCCAGTGACCTCGCCGTTCTTCCAGTAGGTGCGGAGCTGCTCAATCGAATAAGGTCCGACCTGGGTTCCATTTAGGTGCAGAAAATACATATTCCGATGCCGACGTTGATCAATTTTTGGCTTTTGTCGAGACCAAGCAGGTGAGGAGAAGTTGTCCCCTGTGGCCTCAGAAGTTTTGATCCCGACGGAACCAAGGGAAGGGTACCTATTGGGGCCAGTCCTTTTCCGGGAGGACCGGATAGACCCAATACGTGTCGTCGATAACGATGGGGGGGCCGAGTCTTTGGGCAAAAGCGGCGCAGACCTCATCCGGAAGACCGGATGGATAACGGTGCTGTTGTTCGGAGACCACCGAGGTCCAGGTTTTGGGGTCAGTGCCGGGCATGGATTCGCCAATCACCACCGCAGCCGTTTGACGGAGCGAATCGATCAGGGGGCCGTTGTCGTAGGGGCGGACAAATCCTTCCATAACCCAGACGCTAATGCGGTTTGCAGCGGGCCAGCCCATAAAATGATGCCAGCCGGAGCCAACTCCGACCACGAAGACAGCATCCTTGTCTCCTTTCCCGGTCCTTAGTTTGTCCACAACCTCCTTCACGCCACTGATCCGGGCCGCTTCGTGGTCGGTTGCCCAGAGCTTGTCTCCGGTGGGCATGGTCAGGAGATGAGTCAAATTGGGCCAGTGCAGCCTCTCCACGCGATGGACGCTGACCATTGCGACGTACGAGAAAACGAAGGCGACCGCCAGTCGCGGGAGACGAGGCAGTCGGTTCCATGCCCAGGCAGAGGCCAAAATAGCGATCCAGCAATTTTCGTAAACCAGCCACACGTTCCTGAAGTACATGAAGAGACCCAAAACAAAGAAAAGGCCCAGGAACAGAAAGGCGCCGGGATCAGCGGGTCTTTTGTCCGCCTTGGGTTCTCTTGGTTGGCGCACGACCTCGATGATCATAGTCACGACCAGGGCCAGGGCCAGTAATGGTCCCATTTGAAGGGCGAAAAATTCCTTGAGTCCAAGCCAATGGGGCCAGCGGATACCTGTGTCAGCGTGATAAATCGTATAGTTGGCCGTCATATAGAGAGGCCAAAGGACATCGACGGCATTGCGCCAGGGCAGCCACAGGCCCAAAATGATGGCCCAGAGCATGGTAATTCCGGCATAACCAAGAATGAGGGCCATCCAGCGGGATGTCAGTTCGCGCCACCCCACGGGTCGGAGGCAAATCTCGGCCAGTATCCAGGCGGCCACGGCGACAATTCCTCCCCCAAATTTCACGACTTGCATCGCTCCCATGAGGGCACCCGACACGGCAATGCTGCGGTAGGTTGTCGAGGCCGTAGGCCGCCACGTCAGGGCGACGGCCAATAACATCAGACGTTCCGGTGCAATATGGGCCGTTCTTCCGGCGGTGAAGAGCAACACGGGCCCGATAAATACCAGGAGAAAAAGAGCGGCTGACTCCGTGCTCAGGCAACGGCGCAATAGAATCCAGGCCAGAACAACGGTCAGGAGACTTTCGACTTGCTGCATGCGCGCGAAAGTTTCCGGAGTATTTCCGAACAAGGCCGCCAGCCACGCGTGGGAGTAGGCCGGAAATGCTCCGTACTGGGAAAAGACGTCGGCGTAGAGCGTCTTGCCATGATTGATTTCATCCGCGAGCCAGAGGTTGCAGGAACGCTCGCCGAAAAAGGTGTCAAACGCCGTCGTGGGAGACATGCGAAGAAAGACTTCCGACAGGAAGACCAGAAAGAGAAAGACAACAATAGTGAGGAGGCGGCCTCTATTCATTTTCGGGCATTCAATGGAAGGGTAAGCCCAGCGAGAGGAGCCTATCAACGTGAATCATGCCGCAGCACTGTGCGGGACAGATCAATTCGACGCAACCGAGAGCTTGGTGGGATCGGCCTCAAGGGGACGGCCAAAGGCGCAGAAGCGGCCCTTATGCCGGACCAAGCCGAGCCAGGTCCCGTAACCGCCGCTCGGTTTGTGAGGATCGAAAACGTAGATATCGGGACCGCCATTTCGCCGGTTATGCATGCCACCGCGGCTGGATTGTGATCCCGCCATGATCCACTCACCCTTCTCATTCGTGCCGAGAAAGACCATCACGTGGGTGATCGGAGGCTGGCGTTCGGGCCGGTAGGTGTTTTCCCAGAAGAGAAGATCGCCCGGCTTGAGCTTTTCGCGTAGATAGGCCATGTCGGCATAACCGGTGGAGTCCTGCGGAACATCCCAGGCCTTGTTTTGCAGATGGAGATAGTAGTACTGGTCCGAGGCCGTGCGGGGAAGTTGCAGGCCGGTGGTTACTTTGTACAGGTAACGGGAAGTGTTGGAACAATCCATCGCCCACGCGCGCGACTCGCCCGGCGGGCGCCAGCTTTCGTCATACTCGATGCCTTGGTTGCTGAGCGTGAGGGCTTCCTTCATGAAGCGGCTGGCCCAATCACCCGACATCGTCGGCGAGGAGGAAGACGTGGAAGAGGAGGAGAAAAAGGAATTGCGACCGCCTTGTTTCGACGACGAGGGATTCGTAAAGATGGGGATGGACGCTGCCGTGGCCGGGGCCGGTTTGATCACGGGCGGGGGAACCGGCTTAATTGTGGCAACCATCGGGGCGGGTGCAGGTTTTGGCGTGGGAGTGGGAACAGGCGCGGGCTTTGAGGCGGCGGCCATCTTCGCTTGCGATGCGACGTCGGCGCTCATCTCATCCGGAGAAACCAACTGGGCCACCGGCGCGGAGGTCGGCGTCAGGTCGATCTCCGGCGGAGGAGGAGTGTGGGGGGCTTTATCCGGCGCTAAAGCGGGATCAGGCACCGGACACGAGGCCAGGGTGGAAGCGGGGACATCAAAGTCCTGCACGGGCTGCGCATGCGGATACGTTTTGGCGTGGGCTGGCGTCTTGTTCGTTGCGGTCAGCTTTTGCGTTGAGGCGGCAGGTGAAGCGCCTTTCGCGGAGGGGATCTTCAGGACTTGCCCGGGCTTCACCGTGTTCCTGGTAATGCCATTGGCTTTTTTGAGCGACTTCACCGTACAGCCGAATTTTTTGGCGATCAGCGAAAAGGAATCACCCGAGACAACGGTGTAGGTTGCGGGGGGGACGACCGGTGCCGTCGGGGCAGCAGTTGGGGTGGAGGGGACTGTTGGAGCGGGCGTCAACCAAGTCTGGGCAGAAGCGGGGGCCTTGGGTTTGGGAGTCGGCTTAGCTGGGACAGGAGCAACCGCAGGCGTCGAAGCGGGTAGGTCATTGGGCACGCCTGGTTCGGCGATGGAGAGAAGGGGACTGCCCGCAAGGAAGACCGTTGCGGTCACGAAAATCGGGGAAAAGCAGGTCCGATTAGTCATAGTCCAGAAAGTAAAGCAATTTTTACGTTTTTAAAGTAAAAACTCGGTTGGTTCCCAAACGCACCGATGGTAGCGAGGTTAGCCCATGCCCCGGTACTTTGGTCAAGCTTTTCGACGTAACTTATTGCCGTCCCAAGTGATCCAACGCCTTTTGCATTGGGGCGCCAGAGACTTTGATCATGCCATCCAAGGGACTGGCCATTTCATCAAAAAGGAAGATAGCCGTGGAAAAAGAAATGATGCAGAGCACTAAAGCGACCAATACGGTCTGGTTGCGCGGCGCAAACAACCCGAAGCTGATGAAGAGAATGGTGAGCCACGAAAGCAGGACAACATAGAGCGCCGTGGGCGTCTCCGTTCTGGACTCTTCAATGAGCAGCCAACGCTCCTGCACCAGCGAAGCGAGAATCTGCCGGGCCTGTTGCACGAGCGAACGCTGCTCATCGGTGGCCGGATTGAGCGCCGTGATTTTTTGCTGCACGAGTTGGAGGTCCCCCGCCTTTTCCAGAGTGTCGGCGGCGTCGGAGGTTGCCGGTTTATCTTTCGGCCAGATGTTGTCGACTTCAGCCTGGACCGACTGCCTCAAATCGTCCCGCGCGGGCCGGGCCTCCGGACCATACTGCGCAAGCACGCGATCCAGCAGGATGATGTTGGCGCCGTTCACGGTGTCCGCGTTGCTGATCGTGTCGAACGAATTCTTGGCCGAGGCGACGAGCAGCCCGAGGACCAGCGCGGAAAGCGTGGCGATCATTCCCGCCGCCATCTTGATCGTGTCCTTGGAGTGATCGCTGAGATGGTGCTGAGGCAGGGCCCGTCCGAGAAACAGGCCTAGAAAAAGCCCCGTGGTAATACAGCAAGCACTGATAATGCCGACCCAGATGGAACTCATATTTTCAATCCCTTTATCAAAAATGATGTGCCTGCAACACGCAACAGGCCAAGTGGCGAGCGTAGATCGTCGTCGGTAAGGATGACCAGCTTTTTGGCAAACCCGCGCGGAGATCATTCAGGGAGAGTTCCCCGCTTTTCGCGAACTGGTAGAGGAGGGTGACCCGGCTTGGCTATAGACTGCCTGAACTTCACCGCTCTTCCGGCGGGCGAGATTTGATGGCGGTGGCGAATTTTCGGTGAACCTGCGGATTCACCGGGCGATGCTTGACGGTTGTGCTGGCAGGATACGCGCCGAGATAGTCGCCGCCTTTCCAGTTGGTGCGGGGCCGGACAGGCCGGGTGCAAAAGCCGCCGCCGCAATTCGGGCAGACATTCTCGAGAATGCTTTCGACACAAGGTCGGCAAAAGGTGCATTCGAATGAACAGATCATCGCTTCCCTGGAGCCGGGTGGGAGCGGGGTATTACAATTCTCGCAGGTGGGTCTTAGTTCCAGCATGGGCGTCAGACGGCGGCGGCGAAATCGGACAGGGCATGGGTCGCGTGGGTGACAGCTGCTCCGGCACGGAGCGAGGCGGCAACCATCGCCGCTTCGACGATCTCGGCTTCGGTCGCGCCAGCCTTGCGCGCATTGCCGCTGTGAATATTGATGCAGTAGGGACATTGCGTCGTGAGGGCCACGGCCACCGCGATCAGTTCCTTGTATTTGACCGGAATGGCACCGTTCGCGACGGCGGCCTTGTCGAAGGCCCAGAACGCTCTCATGACGTCCGGGGCGAGGGTGTCCATTTTTTTCAGTTTGGCGAGGTTTTCGGTGTTGTACATAGGGGTGGGTGTAAAAAGTAATTTGGCTTTCGGTAAAAAAGTTGAGGGATGGATTCAGCTCCGGACCGCGATCGTTTCCAAATATTCGGCAGGGACTTCGGTGGTGCCGTGCGTCGTCGCGATGTTGTGGGTGGTTTGAAGTTCGACGAGGTCGCGGCGCAGCGCGGCCTGGGCGGATTCATCGAGCGAGGCGAACGCCTTCTGCGTGGGGCCGTAATATTGCCGGAAGAACTCGACCGTTTCCGCGGGTGGGAACGGATAGCACATCAGGGCGATGCGACGCGTCAGCCGGAAATCGGCGAAGCCATGACGGAGCCGCGTGCGCACCGTCTCCTCATCGCCCCAACCCATGGGGGAGGGGACGCCGGAAGGGGGCGGCAACAGGTGGGTCTTGAAGACGCCGAACATTTTTCCGAGAAAGCCGGTGGGCGTCCAATTGGCCAGGGCAATCTGACCGCCGGGCCGGGTCACGCGCCGCAATTCGGCGACAGCAATCTCGGGCCTCGGTGCGAACATCACGCCAAACATGCTCACGACGAGGTCGAACTGACCATCTTCGTACGGCAGGGCCTCAGCGTCGCCCTCCCTGAAGGCAATGCGCAGGTTTTCGGCGGCAGAACGGTCCCGGGCCTGGGAAATAAGATTGGCCGCGATATCGATTCCGCTGGTCTCGCAGCCACGGCGCGCGGCGACCACGGCGAGATTCCCTGTCCCACAGGCGACATCCAGCACGCGAAGGCCCGCCTTCAGGGGGAGTCGTGCCATGAATTCCTCCGCGACGGTTTCGATGGTGCGGGCGATCTGGCCGAAGTCGCCCGATTCCCAGGTCGCCTTTTGCTTCGCCTTGAGGGCTTCGAGGTTGGGAATAGTAGTGAGGTCAACAGGGGCCGCCGCAGGGGGGGCCATTTTTGTCGTCTTGGTCAGGTTTTCGTTGGTCATGGTTTCCTTTCAGTCAGGACGTCTGCAAAGCAGTTTCGTCTGACGCTACGATAGGAAAGGCCGGGGAGGCGCGCTTTGCTGCGGAGGCCAATTCTTTGGCTGGAAGGGTCAACCGACGGCCGGAAGCGACTTGCGAAAGGCCAGTGGCGAGGCGTTGAACTGCTCCTTGAACACCCGGCTGAAATGGGAGACATCCTCGAAGCCGCTTTCGAACGCGATCTCGGTCACGTTCAGCTTCGAATGACGCAACTGCGCGGCGGCATAGTCGAGCCGTTTCCGCAGCAGCCATTTGCCGGGAGATTCCTGGAAGCTCTCCTGGAAATCGCGCTTGAAGGAGGAGAGGCTGCGATGGCACAGCTTGGCGTACTCTTCGAGGGAAAGGTTGAAGCGAAAGTTTGCTTCCATGATTTCCGTCACCGACGGTGACTCACCCATGGTCCGAAAGTAAGCCGCGAGCGCCGGGTTCCTGCCGCTGGTCAGAAGACTGATGATCAGCTCTTTCAGCTTCAGGCGCAGCAAGGGCTCCGAAGGAGTTTCACTCGCCGAAAAATAGGTGCGCATCGACTGGAGAAAGGCCGAGACCGCCATGTCGTTCTCCACGCGTGCCGTCGATTGGATCGGTGCGACATTGGTTGGGCGGGCGATGAGATTTCCGGCGATTTCCCTGACCGTGCTGCGCACCAAATCGTCGGGAATGAAAAACATGAACAGGCAGAAATCGACCTCGAAGTGCTGGTTGATGATGGCCGCTCCCTTCTTGAAATAGAGGGTCTCCCCCGGATCGGCTTCCCAGATTCCCTCGGAGGTGTGCCATGTCTTTTTCCCCGTGACCACGTGCACCAGATAGTCCGTGTGAGCCCAGAGACCGACTTTCTCGTCGCCAACGCCGCAGGTGTAGCGCGCGAAGAGAAACTCACCGATGGCGAGCTTCTTGATGTCCGGGTTCTGGCGGACTGCTTCGTAGAGATTCAGCGCCATGGAAAACTCTTAGCCAAGACGAACCGTCGCCGGAACAGCGACGGTCCTTAGGGAAAGGCCAAGTCCTTAATCCGTGATGATTTCGTTGAAGGTCTTGCCAGCAGGAATCATGGGCAACACGTGTTCGGTGTGCGGAACCATGATGTCCAATGCGTACGCGCCCTTGGCGTCGATGAGACGCTGCAGCGCGCCTTCGAGGTCCTTCTTGTGCAGGACCCGTTCGCAAGTGATGCCGAACCCCTTGAAAATCGTTGGGTAATCGGGATAGATGCCCGCGCGGTCGGAAGGATCACCCAGGTAGGTATGGCCACGATTGCTTTTGAAGAATCGGTCTTCCCATTGCACCACCATGCCGAGATGTTGGTTGTTCAGGATGATCACCTTGGCATCGATCTTTTCCACCTTGGAGGTGGCCAGTTCCTGCACGTTCATGAGGAAGCTGCCGTCGCCGTCGATGTCGATCACCTGCTTATCGGGACAGGCCACCTTCGCGCCGAGCGCGCAGGGATAGCCAAAGCCCATCGTGCCGAGTCCGCCCGAGGTCAGGAAGGTGCGGGGCTTGTCGAAGTTATAGAACTGACCGGCCCACATCTGGTGCTGGCCCACGCCCGTGGTGATGATCGCCTGGCCCTTGGTCATTTCGCAGAGCTTTTTGATCACCAATTGCGGTGCAATTTTATCGTGATGATCGACAAATTTCAGCGGCTGGGCTTTCTTCCAGGTCGCGATCTCCCTGGACCAGGCCGGGAAATTCTTCCGGGCGCGGCCTTCCTTGCGGATCATCGCGTTGAGGCGGGAGATCGCGTACTTCACGTCGCTGAGGATGGGGAGATGGACATGCTTGTTCTTGTCGAACTCGGCATAGTCGATGTCGATGTGAACGATCGTGCCGTGCTTGGCGAACTCGGAGATCTTGCCGGTCACACGGTCGTCAAAGCGCACGCCGAAGGCGAGCAGCAGATCGGCTTCGTTCACCGCGCGATTGGCGTAATAGGTGCCGTGCATGCCGAGCCACTTCAATGAGAGCGGATGATTCTCCGGGAAACAACCGATGCCCATGAGCGTGGTGGTCACGGGAATGTTGGTCAGCTCGGCGAACTCCAGCAATTCCTTCGAGGCACCCGAGGAGATGATGCCGCCGCCCACATAGAGCACCGGCTTCTCCGCCTTTTCGATCAAGCCAAGGATTTCGTTCAAGGCGAGGTCGTCCGCTTTCTTTTCCGGCTTGTAGCCGCGCAGTTCCACCTTGTTGGGGAAGATGGGTTGCGTTTCATCCATCTGCTTGTCCTTGGGGATGTCCACGATGACAGGGCCCGGACGACCGGAGTTTGCGATATAGAACGCTTCTTTCACGATGCGCGGAATGTCCGCGGCATTGAGCACGAGATAACTATGCTTCACGATCGGCAGGGTCATGCCGAAAAAATCGGTTTCCTGAAAGGCGCCTTTGCCAATGTTCGTGGAGGGCACTTGTCCAGTCACCACCACCAACGGAATCGAATCCATGAAGCAATCGGCAATTGCCGTTACCAGATTGGTTGCGCCGGGGCCGCTCGTCGCCATGCATACGCCCACTTTGCCCGTCGCACGGGCATAGCCCGCGGCCATAAATCCACCGCCTTGTTCGTGGCGGGGCAGAATGGTGCGAATCTTCTTCGACTTGGTCAGCGACTGATGCAGCCACTGACTGGCACCGCCGGGATAAGCAAAAATCGTATCGACGCCTTCACGTTCCAGCGATGCAACGAGGATGTCCGAACCACACATTTTCGGGCCACGTTGCGGGAGAGCCACTGAAGTGGCCTTTTTCGTCTTGGATTTGGTCGTCGCTTTCATAATAGGGAGAACAATCATAAGGACAAAACAACACCTTAGCAATGTTGATTACAGCGAGAAGCCGGGCCGGTACGCGAGAGTAGAAAGTCAGATTTGTCGGGCATTCTTACCCAGTGGACGTGTCGCCGCCCAAAGCAGCAGACCGGCCATGGCCAGAAGAGCGGGCAGGGGGAGGGTGGGCGTGTCCGTGGAAACTGGATTCACCAGCGCATTAATCTGGGACGCATAGGCGCTCATTTGCACCATGCCGGAGAACGTCACATTTTGGGAGTCCACCGTGCCCGAGCCGACGACCTCATTGATCCCCGCCAGCTCCCAAGAGTGGGTCAGGGTATTGTAAATGAAATTGCCTCCGCCGGAATCATTGGCGACGAGGATGGCGGTATTATTGAAACTGGACGAACCGAAGGTATAGCTGCCATAGAAGACAAAGAAATCGATCGAGATGTACGGCAGGCCGTCCGGCTGGACGAGTTGATTCGTGGCCGTCACTGTGCCCAAGCCCCAGGTCTCGCCATGTCCGCCGCCATAGCCGATCATCACGTCGAGGTCGCCGGGCGGTGTGGTGAAAAACGGCACGGGAGCGCTCTGGCTGATCGTGAGTGGATTCAACGCAGGTGAAGGGCTGACCCGGAAGAGAGTGAGATCGGCGGTGCCGGATGCATTGGTCAGGTAACTTTCCGAACCTGACACAAGAGGGTAAGTGGTGCCATTGAGCGTGAAAGCGCCCGAGCCGACATGCCGCGCCGTTAGCACCCAGCCGTTGCCGAGATACACCGCGCTCGAACCGTTGACCTGGCCCACATAGTCCCAGCCGGTCTTTCCGCTCGTCGGCCACCCGCTGGTCCAGTTGGTCACCGTCGGAGGCGTCGTGACATAACCGCCGTTCGACTGAATGGCGCGAAGAGGAGAGGTCAACTCGAAGCCCAGGAAAAGAAGGGCAATGAAGCTGCGAGTCACGACATCCTCAGGATACCGGATGGGCCGCAAGATGAGAATTCGGGATGCGCTCCGACGCTAAATTGTCACAAAGAAGCCGGACTTTTGTCAGCTTTGCCGGATCCGGATCTTTTCCCGGGTCGTGACGCGGCGACGCCAAAGGACGTGTCCGCCTCCCAAGATCACACTCAAAACCAAGAGGCTCCACGTCGAGGGTTCCGGTACGACCTGCAAACCTGTGATGTTGTGAATTTGCTGCGCGTAGGTATTTAACTGCACAAAGCCTGAGACATCGACTGGCCCCCCTGTCGTACTCTGGCCCTGTACCTCGTTGATTCCCGCCAAAATCCAAAGGTTGCGGGCTTGGTCGTAGATAAAGTCTCCACCGCCTGAATCGCCTCCGACCACGAGGGCACTATTGGAGGTCACCGTGGAACCATTACTCAAGGTGCCGGTGATGGTGAGGAAATCGTTGGAAGTATAGGACGGGACGGAAATCGGGTAATTGACGAGATCGACCACATTGGCCCCCCATGACAGCGTTGAGCCGCTGCCTCCATAACCGAGCATCACCACTTGGCTGGGCAAATCCGAGTCGGCGAAAGCCACGGGCGTATCAAAGCTGAGGACGAGCGGATTGAGGACGGGGGCGGTCACGATTTGAAAGAGGATCAGGTCGGCCGTATCTGTGCCGTTCGTAATCGCTTGGGTCGTCGATGGAGAAACCAAGTAGGAAGTCCCGTTGAGCGTGAAGGTCCCCGTCCCCACATGTCCTGCCGTCGCCACCCAGTTATTCCCGAGATAGACGGCGCTGGATCCGTTGACCTGGCCGACATAGTCCGCTCCGGTCATTCCAGTAGTCGACCAACCGGTTGTCCAATTGGGTGCCGTGATCGTTCCCGTCACGGCGATGCCATTGGTTTGCACGGCATGAAGCGGCAAAAGCAACATCGTGCCCGCGAGGACGAAGGTGAGCAGAGTCCGGATCATCCGGCTTCTTTTACTCGAATGAAGCAAATAAGGAAAGACTGCTTTGCCGGGTTGGGATGGGCCTGATTTTACGGTCGACCTAATCTGAGCCTAACAACTGACGTCTTTGCCTTCACTGCCAAAGATCGCCAACCGGTCGTCCGTACTGGTTTTCTGCGCCGATTCGTTCCGGTAATGGAATTGGACGGCGCGGCGGCGGTGCGGCGAGGAATTGGTCGGAGTGCCGTGCGGCAGGAGCCCGTCGAAAAGCAAAAGGCCACCCGGCTTCAGCGGTGCGGCGATTGGATGCAGGCCCATCATCTCGGCGTCGCAGATTTGCCAGTCGCGGCGTTTGAAGTGGAGTTTGGGTCCCTCTTTGTGAAGGCCGGGCAGAAAGCGCATGCAGCCGTTGTCGACCGTCGCTTCGTCGAGTGCGATCCACACGCCCACGACCCGCGTGCCGATGGGGTAATCGAAGTAGGCCTGGTCCTGGTGCCACGGTTTTTCGACACCGATTTTCGGCGGCTTGATCAGCGCCATGTCCTGGAACATGACGGGAGTTTCGCCCAGGATGAGCCGGAGGATCCGGTTGAGTCCCGGATGCTTGGCCATGGCAGCCAGGCGGGATTCATAAGCCGCGAACCAGGCAAACTTCCGCACTGCATCAAGCCGGTTTTCCAGGGAAAGGTTGGGCAAGATTTCCCGCGCCTTGCTTTCGTACTGGATGCCCGTGAAGCCCTCGATCTTGCCCATGATCAAGTCATTCATGCCATCCTTGGCGGCCTGCACTTCCTGCGGGGTGAAGGCATTTTCCACCGCGACAAAACCGTCCCGGCGATATTGCTCCAGCGTCGTCTCGTCAAAGGCGGCCAGCGTATCGATCGGCTCAACCAGACCGACAGGTTGGTAAAGTTCAGGGGCGTGGGCGGGGACTTCCTGGGCGAAGTCAAGGGCGGTTTCCGTGGTCATGGACAAAGACATAGCAGGGAGGGCCTCTTTTTTGCTATGAACAGAACCGGCAAATATTTGCACTAATCCGGCATGAAGAAAAATCGCCAACTGGAGACTCTGGACGTCTTCTTAAACTTTTCGGCCATTTATCACTGTGCGCCCAACTGGCGGCTTGGTCCGGACTGGGCGAAGGGGCTGGCCGATTACGATCTCTGGTGTGTCTGGGGCGGGCTGGGACAAATGATGACCAGTGACGGCCCAATTGATCTCTATCCCGGCCTCTGTGTCTGGATGCGTCCCGGACGACGGTACGAGGCCACGCACAAAGTGAAGGCCCCGCTGCGCGTGACTGCGGTCCATTTTAATTTGAGAGACAAGACGAGGCTGCTCAAGCCCTCGGAATTTGTTCCTCCGGTCGAGGTCTTCGAGCCGAATTTTCCCGCGTATTTTGAGGCGGCCCTGGTGCACATCATCGATCTCCGGGCGCAAGGCAAGGTGCCCACTGTCGCCGCCCAGCTTTTCAAGTTGCTCCTGCTCGAGATCATCGCCGAAAGCTCGCGAGAAGCTCCCGAAAAGGCGCTGGACCGACATCACCGACAAGTCCTCGCCCCCGTGATGGCGGCGATTGACGCGCAACCGGAACGACGCTTGACGGTGAGGGAGTTGGCGGCACGGGCCGGCTATAGCGTCGACCACTTTGTGCGCCTTTTCCGGGCGAGGACCGGGTTGTCGCCGAAGGAATTTATGGTCCGCCGGCGCATGGACCGCGCGACGGCTCTCTTGAAAGGCTCGTCCCATACGGTGACGCAAATTGCCGACTTGCTGGGCTATCAGGATCTCGGTTTTTTTTCGCGCCAGTTCAAGGCGTATGTCGGCGCGAGCCCCGATCATTTTCGCCGGATCGGGTTGGGGCTGGCCCGCGTCAGGCCGTCTCGTCGCAGGGAAGCGTGAAATAGAATGTGGCCCCGGCGTCGACTTCGCCCTCGGCCCAGGTCCGGCCGCCATGACGGGTGATGATGCGCCGGACATTCGCGAGGCCAATGCCCGTCCCTTCAAAATCCTCCTGCCGGTGCAGGCGCTGGAACACGCCGAACAGTTTGTGGGCATACTCCATCGAGAAGCCCGCGCCATTGTCTTTGACATGGAAGATCACCTCGTTCTCCTTTTGTTCGCAACCCACTTCGATCTTCGCTTCTTCCTGGTGCTGCGAATACTTGACTGCATTCGAAAGCAGATTTGACCAGACTTGGGAGAGCATGGCCCGGTCAGCGCAGACCTTGGGCAGGGGCGCGATCTTCCAGGCAATCTTGCGGTCGTGGAGACCGGAGGTGATGTTCTGGAGGGTCTCCTGCACCACCTCGTCCATGTCGACCAGCACCTGCTGCATCTCGGCGCGTCCCATGCGCGAAAACTCGAGCAGGTCTTCGATCAGCGTGGTCATGCGCTTGCTCGAGTCCAGGATGATCGTGAGGTAGCGTTTCCCTTTCTCGCTGAAGGTGGTGGCGGCATCCTTGTTCAGCATCTCGGCGAAACTCTGGATGTGCCGCAACGGCGCGCGCAAGTCGTGCGAGACGGAATAACTGAAGGCTTCCAGCTCCTGCATCGTCTGGGCGAGATGATCGTTGGCGGTACGCAATTTTTGGTTGGCGACGTTCAGTTCCTTCGCCCGCAGGAACATCTCCGTTTCCATTTCCGCGGTGCGGGTGCGGAGATCTTCCGTCTCCTTTTGGTGTTGGCCATCGTGTTGCTGCAGTTGCACAAAATCGGTCACGTCCTCGACCCGGTGAATGAGGTAGATCAACTGGCCGTCCACATCGAAGACCGGGGAATTGACCGGACTCCAGTAGCGTTCCTCGAAGCCGCCGCCTTCCGACTCGGGACGGCGGATGTCGTATTTTTGCACGGCCATGGTATCCGGCAGATGCGAGGCCAGGACTCGTTCGAGCGAGGCGCGGAGGTTGCTGACGCCGTCGGCCGTGGGGTCATTGGGATTGTCAGGGAAGACCTCGAAAATTCCGCGACCGAGAATTTGTTTTCGCGTCGTCATCGTCGCCTTCAGGTAGGCGTTGCTCACGGCGACGATGGTCAGGTCCGGTTTGAGCACCAGGTAAAGGGCCGGGGCCGATTCAAACAGGGCGCGGAAATTGACTCCGGACGGGAATGGCTCGGAATTTGGCATGCGCGACAGGCCCTCTTCCTGCTTAATAAACCGCAAAACCGGCGTTAGGCAATCGCGGAATGAAGGTTCATTTGCGATCCTTGAGAATGACCTGGGCGGTATTGTAGCCGCTGGCCGCAAAGACGCCGCCGCCGGGATGGGTGCTCGCCCCGGTGAGATAGAGGCCGGGCAGACCGGGCACCTTGTAGTCGGAGAGCTCGGGGAGGGGACGGAACATGAACATCTGGTCGAGGCTCATCTCGAGGTGCATGACATTGGCGCGGAGCAGACCGAGCGTGCGTTCGATGTCGAGAGGTGTCTGGATGTAACGGTCGATCATCTTGCCCCGCATGTTGGGCGCGTACTGGCAGACGAGGTCGTAAAGTTTGTCGGCCTCGCGCTCGCGGATGTCGTCCCAATTTTCGCCGTTACTGAGTTCGTAGGGATGATACTGGCCCCAAGTGAAGAGCGTGTGCTTGCCCGCGGGCGCGAGGGTGGGATCGAGCGCGGAGAAACTCATCGCCACGACGGAGGGCTTTTGCGGCGGATGGCCGAACATGAAATCGCGGTGGGAGCTGTTGAGATAATCGGCGGAGGGGCAGAGGAGTTGCAGCGAGGTCTGATAATCCTTCGTGCCGGGGAGGGGGCCAGCGGGCGCGGATTTGTCGCCGTAGTCGGGGAGTTCCGAGACCGCGTGCCGGACGATCATCCCGAAGCCGTTGCCGATGCGGGTGCGGGAGACGCGTTTTTTTAGTTCAGCTGAGGGACTTCTGCCAAGCACACGGCCCGCTTCTGATGTGGAGTCTTTCAAAAGCTTGCCGAAAAACGTATGGAGATGGATCGCGGAAACAACACGTGAAGATGTCGCCTCCCGCAATTCGCCCTTTTCTCCGCCAACTTGAAAAGAGGTTTTCCATCCAGTGGATTCGGTAAAAACAAATGTGGGGACTGACTCAACCGCTGCCACCGCGGCATTACAAATAATCTCCCCGCCGTAACTCTCCAGACATTTCGCCATCGCCTGCGTGAGCGCGCCACTCCCGCCCTTCGCCCGCTTTGCGCCGCTTTTGTGGATCATCGCGTTCCAGCCGAGCATATCGCCCGAGGCCATTTCGGTCGGTGCGGGCCCCGATTGCGCGGAGAGCCAGAGCAGCGCCGTCTTCATTGCCGGATGCTCGAAGAGCTCGTCGATCACCTGGCCGTAGGGCGCCATCAATTGCCGCGAGGTGTCGAGCGACGACCAGAGTTTCCGTGAGCGCAAATTCATCAGGTTGCGCTTGAAGATCGTACCGAAGATTTTTCCCGGCGTCGGCGGCTTGAGGAAGGTCTCGAAGATGCCCTCGTTGAGTTCGCCCCAATGTTGCACAAACGCGCGATAGGCCTCGGCGTCCTTCGGCGAAATCTTCGCGATGCTCGCGCAGGTCTTGTCGAGGTCGCGGTAAAAGCTGATGCCGGTGCCCGTGCCCATGATCGGGTAGTAGGCCCACGGATCCATCTCGAGATATTCGAGACCGAACTTGTGCAACTCGAGGTCACGCAGTACCGGTGTGAGATGGATCATGATGTGCGCCGACGAGCCGACATCGAGCTTGTAGCCGGGAATGAGATCATCCTGCGTGCAGACGGCGCCGCCGACGATGTGTCGCCGTTCCAGCACCAGCACCTTCCGGCCTGCCTTCGCCAGGTAACAGGCGCACGTCAACCCGTTGTGACCCGCCCCCACTACGATTACGTCATAATGCGCCATGTTTTCCCGTAGGCTAAACGGCGGTCATAGACCGCCGCTACAAGAATCTGCTATATTACGGTATGTCGACCGAAGCCCTGATCGCCAAGTACGAAGGTTTATTGGCAGCCCGCCCCAATGACGAACTGATCCTCTTCAGCCTGGGCAAGGCGCTCTACGATGCGGGGCGGATTCCCGAGGCCGAAGCGCAATTGCGCGCCGCTCTTGCGGCCAAGCCCGACTGGATGGTCGTGACGATGCTTCTCGCCAAGATCGCCCTCCAGCGGGACGACACGACCGAGGCGCGTCTGCTCTATCAAAAGGGACTCCAATTGGCCATCGACCAGCATCACGAAGGGCCGGAGGAAGAGATCCGGGCCGCGCTTGAAAAACTTGATCCGTAAAACGCATCGACAAACCGACCGTCTCCGACCAATTTTGCCATCAACCGTGCTTCCTATGATGAAACATCTTCCTTCTCTTATCGGCGGTCTCGCCCTCCTCGTCATCACCACTGGTGCGCATGCAGCCGCTCCTGCCGCGGGTGCCCCTCCGGCCCCTCCCGAGGCCAAGACCGATGCGAAACCGGCAGCCCCCGCGGCCCCGCCCGCGCCGGCCACGAAGATGGGTGATTACACCGTTGAACTGACCGCACGCGTGCCACTGACCGATGCGGAGAAGAAGGAAGTGGAAGCCATCTATGCCGACGATGGCGTCGCCCTGCAAAAAATCCTCAACGACGATTCGCTCTCCCCGCTGGAAAAGGCGCAAAAGGTCGCCAACCTCCGCGACGCCCGCAATGCGAAGATTGAGACTCTTCTCCGTGATCTCGACAAACAGAAGGCTTTCCGCGAGGTCGAAGCCATCTATCGTGTCGCCCTGACCGAATTCGCCGCCGACGGCGGACTCGTTCCTCCTCCCGCTCCGGCAGCACCGGCTCCCGCGCCTGCGGCTCCTACTGCGGCACCGGCAGCGCCTGCTCCAGTCGCAACTCCTGCTCCGGCATCGGCACCCGCTCCGAAGCCAGCCAAGCATGTCCCTGCGCCTTCGCCATTCCCCGCTCCGGCAGAGTGATGATTTCCCCCCTCAATCCGGCCATCATCCGCGAAGCCGCCTCGCGCGCCCTTGGCGAGGACCGCGGTCCGCTGGACATTACCACGCGCGCCTGTGTGGGGCCGGAAGTCCAGGCCTCGGCGCGGATCTTCGCCAAGGAAGCCTGCGTCCTGGCCGGTCTGCCTGTCGTGGAACAGGTTTTTCGCGAGGAAGAAATCACGCTCGTTCTCACGCCGCGTGCCCAGGACGGCGACTACCTCAAGCCCGGAGACACCGCCCTGGAAATAAAGGGTTCCGCCGCCGCCATTCTCACTGCCGAGCGCAGCGCACTCAATTTCATTCAGCAACTCTCCGGAGTCGCGACCGAGACCCGCCGGTACGTTGATGCCATCGCGGGAACATCCACGAAAATTCTCGATACCCGCAAGACCGTACCCGGACTGCGCGCCCTGCAAAAATACGCGGTTCTCTGCGGCGGCGGCACCAATCACCGCATCGGCCTCTATGACCAGTTCCTCATCAAGGACAACCATCTCGCGCTCATGGGGCAGGGGAGGACCTTGTCCGACGCGATCAAAGCGGCGCGGTCTCTCGATCCCGACGCCAAGCTGGAAGTCGAGGCCGACCGCCTGGATCAGGTTGCCGAAATCGTCCGTCACAACGTCGACATCATCCTCCTTGATAACATGTCCCTCGAGGAAATGCACGCCTGCGTGGCGCTTATCGCCGGACGGTCGAAGACGGAGGCCTCAGGCAACATGACACTCGACCGCGTGCGTGACGTCGCCGCCACCGGAGTCGACTTTATCTCGGTCGGGGCCCTTACGCACAGTGTCAGGGCCATCGATTTCAGTTTGGAAATACTCACCGGGCAGGCTTGATTTTGAGTGGCAAATTGCCCGGTTTTCACTTTATTCGTGATTTTGTTGTTTCAAGCTGGCGCTAAACCGCTTGAGTAGGTAAAAAGTAAAGCATCCTGTGATTACTCTAGCCATTTCCAGTCTTAAAGGAGGCGTGGGCAAAACCACCTGCGCCATTAACTTGGCTTTCGCTTGCGCCAAGCGCGGGTGGAAGACTCTTCTCGTCGATGCCGATCCCCAGGGGTCAGTGGGTCTCTCGCTCTCGCCCAGCGCGACAGCGTACATCGGACTCTATGAAATCCTGACGAGCAATACTCCCTTCGAGCAGGCGGCCCTGAAGACGAAGCTCGATACGCTCAAGATCGTCATGGCCGGAAAAATCCCGAGCAATGAAATTTCGAAGTGGTGCTCCAGTCTCTCGGACGGGCAGCGCCTCTCGCCTTTCTTCAAGACCGCCGAGGAAGCGGGCTACGACCTCGTGATCCTCGATACCCCGTCCGGCCTGCACGGCCCCACGGAAGGCATCCTGCGCAGTTGCAGCCATGTCCTCGTTCCCCAGCAATGCGAGCCGCTCGCGCTGCGTTCCCTGATGCTCACGGTCGACTTCCTCAACCAGCTCCAGACGGAGAACGAGGAAGCCTGCTCGCTGGTCGGAGTGGTGCTCACCATGGCGGATCCCGATGTCGAGGACACCAAGAAGATCGTCGAGGAAATCAAGCGCGTCCTGCCCCCGGAACTCGTCTGCCAGGCCATGTTGCCACGCGATCCCGCGGTCATCCACGCCAGCATGAAGGGAATGCCTCTCGGTTTGATTCGCGGCGGCGCGCCTCCAGCCATTGCGCTGGTCTTTGATCAACTCGCCGCCGAAGTCGAAAGCAAACTTGGTTTAGTCGCCCCAGAGCAAAGTGATGAGTACATCTCCCTCGTGGTTTGATCAGGACAAGTTTTCCCGCCTGGTCAAGAAGGTGGGGGCCAAGACTGTGGCAGCCCAGCCCGCAGCCAGTCAGCCTCTGCCTGAAAATAAGACGGCCGACGAGAATAAGACGCCCGGCGAATCTTTGCTGAAGGAGGCACAACTGCCTCCCGAAAAAGAAGTAAAGGTACCGGCCAAGCCGGCAGCAGTCGTCAAGGCCCCTCCAGCGCCTCCGCGCGAGGCGACCCGGCTCAGTCAACGGCTGCCCAAGATCGAACCGCCTCCGGCGGCCCCGGAACCCGATCTTAGTCCTGCTCCACTTCATGCCGACGCCGGTCCCCTTCCGGCCCAGGAAATCGAAGAGGAAGCCCCGGCGTTGCCCGGCGCTTCGACGCGTCCTCCGCTGACGGCGCAGAACATGATGACCTCGCAGTCGCTGAAGATTAATCTCACGTCTCCGTCGGCGTTGCCGCCAGCCGTGCCGAAAGCGGAGGCCAACCCGGAACCGATCCGCGCGCCGGAGGCACCTGCACCGCTTCCCGCCCCCAAGACGCCGCCTTTGCCGGAAGGGGCCCAGACCACGCCCGGACTGCCCCGCCGGACCGCACCGCTCCCCGCTCTCAAGTCCCTTTTTCAATACGAAATTCCCGGTGGCCAGGCTGCGCCCCCGAGCAAGCCCCCCATGCTGCCGCCGCCTCTCAAGGGGCCGCTGCCGACCTTTGCCTTCCAGAAGTCGGAAACGAAACCAAGCCTCAATCTCTCTTCTCCCGCGCTGGCCAAGGAAGAGCTCACTCCCATTCCGGCCAAGCTTTCCGACGCCGAGCTATTGAAGGAGAAGACCGAGCCGGAGCTCTCCGTCGAGAAACTGGCCGCCGACTGGGGCAAGGCCGATCAGGACAAGGATGAACTGGCCCGCGTCACCAAGGAACGGGACGCAGCGTTGGCCGAGGGCGACGCCCTTTTGCAGCAATTGCGCGAAATCCGCGAAGGCAAACCGGATGCCGGTAACGCCAATGCCGATGAGCTCGAGGCGGTGACGAAAGAACGCGACGAAGTCCGCCGCGATTACATGAAGCTGCGCGAGAGTTACGAGAACCTGAAGCAGGAAAAAGTCGACGACAAAGTCGAGTTGGGTGCAGCCCAGCATGAGGGTGGGAAGGAAACCGAGGAGCTTCGCGGGCAGGTTGCCGAGAAAGATCACGAAATCAAGGCGCTCAAAACGGCCTCCACCGAATTGGGTGAAACCGTTCAAAAGCTCAAGGATGAAATCAAGGGCCTCCAGGAACAGATCCAGAAAGCCAAGGATCAAGCCGCCGCCGCATTGCAGGATCGCGAAAATGAAATCGCGAGGGTCAAGACGTCTTCCGCCGATACCGATGTGGCCGTCGAGAAACTCAAGCTCGAGATCACCACGCTGCAAAACGAAGTGAAGAAAGCGCAGAACGAAGCCTCCGTCGCCCAGCGCGGCCTCGCTCTCAGCCAGAAAGCCTTGCAGGAAACCCGCGACGCCCTGCGCGAGGCCAGCGAAGCGAAAAAGTAGGACTTGGGCGCATCTCTCGTGCGCGATGTGGGAAGTCGTTTGGCGGCGTTCGCAAACAAACACGAGAAAATCTTTGACACGTCTCATGCGTCGTGGCTTAATTCCCGGCTCCCGATGAAAACTTTTAGCGCCAAAGCAGAACAGGTCGAACGCAAGTGGTACATTATTGATGCCGACAACCAGGTGGTGGGTCGCGTGGCTGAAAAAGCCGCCGTCCTTCTCCGGGGCAAGCACAAGGCCATCTTCACCAGCCACGTCGACACTGGCGATCACGTCATTGTCATTAACGCCGAAAAGGCGGTCTTCACCGGCAAGAAGGAAATCCAGAAAGAGTACATGAGCTACTCCGGTTTCATCGGCGGCCACAAGTCCGAGACGGCCAAGTCCCGTCGCGCGCGCCATCCCGAGCTCATCATTGAAGGCGCTGTCAAGGGAATGATCCCGCACAACCGCCTTGGTCGCGCGCTCATCAGCAAACTCCACGTCTACAAGGGCGACAAGCACCCGCACGCCGCCCAGGCTCCCGCTCCTCTCAAGCTTAAGAAATAAGGATTCACGTCATGGTTACCCCCGCTAAAAATGTCATCGTCGCCACCGGCCGCCGCAAAACTGCCGTGGCCCGCATCCAGCTCGTCTCCGGCGCTGGCAAATTGGAAGTCAACGGACGTGATTTCGAAGATTACTTTACGACGCCAGCGATGAAGACGCTCGCGCTCATGCCGTTGCAGACGGCCGACTCGCTCAAGAAATTTGATGTCAAGGTGAAGACCCATGGTGGCGGTCTGGTCGGTCAGGCCGGCGCCCTCAGCCTCGCCCTGGCTCGTGCTCTTATTCAGGTTGATCCCGCCCTGCGGACGACGTTGAAGAAGCCCGGTCTGCTTCGTCGCGATCCCCGCCAGAAAGAACGCAAGAAGCCGGGACAGCCAGGCGCACGCAAGCGCTTCCAGTTCTCCAAACGCTAAAAGTCCCTTCGGTTTCCACATGGGGGAACCGGTGGGGGAAAGGCCACAGTTGCAATCCGTACGCACGGCGGTCGTTGGCGCTTCCGGTTATTCCGGGCAGGAACTCCTGCGCTATCTGGCCCGGCATCCGGTCTTCCGTCTCGCAATTGTCACATCCCGGCAAAGCGCTGGCGAACCGCTCTCGAAGTCTGTTCATGGCCTCCCACGCGAACTGGGCGCGCTGACTTTTGTCGACAGTGCGCCGGATGCAAAACTCGCCGAACAGGCCGATCTCTTTTTCCTCGCTGTGCCGCATGGTACCGCCGCGCCCTACGCTGTTGCTTTAAGGAAGGCAGGCAAGACGGTTGTCGACCTCAGCGCCGATTTCCGGACGACCGATCCCGCGATCTACAAGGAATTCTACGGTCACGATCACCCCGCGCCTGAGCTGCTGCCGGAGGCGGTCTACGGAATTCCCGAAATTCACCGGGACCGGCTCAAGTCAGCCAGGCTCATCGCGGCGCCCGGCTGTTTCCCCACCAGCATCATCCTGCCCTTGGCGCCATTCCTGAAGGCCGGACTGATCGAGCCCGATTCCATCATTGTGAGTTCTCTCAGCGGGGCCTCCGGTGCCGGCCGCAAAGTTGAGCTTCGGCTGCTCTTCGGCGAGATCAACGACAACATGTATCCTTACAGCGTGCCCAAGCATCGCCACCTGGGTGAAATCGAGCAGGAGCTTGCTCTGGCTGCGGGAAAAAAGACCACGGTGACCTTTGTGCCGCACTTGATTCCGATCCATCGCGGTATGCTTTCGACGATCGCCGCCAAACTGACGCGGCCCCAGACCGACGCTGAACTGCAGGCTGTCTTGCAGAAAGCCTATGGGAATGAACCGTTTGTGGAGCTTTTGGTGCCGCCTGCTCTGCCCGAGGCCCGGCAGGTTGCTAATTCCAACCGCATCCAGATCGCGGCCCGGGTCGATGATCGCACCAATCGTTTGTTACTCTTTTCCTCCATCGACAACCTTGGCAAAGGCAATGCTTCTCAAGCGATCCAGGCTGCAAATCTGGCCTGCGGGCTGGAGGAAAAACTGGGTCTGGAGTAAAAGCACGTATGGAAGCCAAAGTAATCAAAGATGGCGGCGTTTCGTCAGCCCTGGGCTTTCAGGCCATCGGCATTGCCTGTGGCATCAAGCCGGAGGGTGAGAAGGACCTTGCGCTCATCGTTTCGGACGTGCCCGCGGAAGTCGCGGCGACCTTCACGACCAACCTGGTCAAGGCCGCGCCGGTTAAGGTTTCCATGAAGCACTCGCGCAAGGGCAAGGTCCGCGGCGTCGTCGTCAATGCCGGTTGCGCCAATGCCTGCACCGGCGTCGGGGGTATCGCCGACGCCAAGCGGATGGTCGAGCACACCGCGAAGGAATTCAAAAGCAAGCCGACCGAGTGGCTCGTTTGCTCTACTGGTCGCATCGGGACCCGTCTGCCGATGCCGCTCGTCCGCAAGGGCATCACCAAAGCTGCCGCCAAATTGAGCCATGACGGCGGAACTGAAGCCGCCAAGGCGATCATGACCAGCGACACGCGCCGCAAGGAATTCGCCGTGCGCATCAAGGTGAACGGTCGCAAGGTCACCATCGGCGGCATGGCCAAGGGTGCGGGGATGATCCATCCCAACATGGCGACGATGCTTTGCTTCATCACCACCGACGCCTGCATCGACAAGGCGACACTACGCGCCTGCGTCGATGACGCGGTCGAACATTCCTTCAACCGGATTTCCGTCGATGGCGATACCTCGACCAACGACACCGTCATCGTCATGGCCAACGGGCTCTCCGGCACAAACCTGCTCAAGAGCTACCACCCGCAATTCGACAACTTCAAGAAAGCGCTCACGCACGTCATGCGCAAGCTGGCCCGCCTGATTGTCGAGGACGGCGAGGGGATCACCCGCGTGGTCGACGTGGTCGTGAAAGGCGCAGCCAGTGCGCAGGACGCCAAGCTGGCGGCCCTCGCGGTGGCCAAGTCGGAACTCGTGAAGACCTCGTGGACCGGGGGCGATCCGAACTGGGGACGCATCATGTGTGCCCTGGGCTATAGCGGTGCGCGGATCCGCGAGGAAATGGTCGAAATTTATTACGACGGTCTTTCTGCCGTGGTCAATGGGCAGCCAAGCAAGACGCCCCATGCCAAGTTGCAAAAACTGGTCAACCGGCCGAAGTTTACCATCACGATCCACCTCCACACGGGATCGGGTGAATACAGTATTTTAACGACGGACCTGACGGAAGAGTACGTCCGCATCAATAAAGGCGAATAATGAGTCGAAGCCCCAAGGTGGACGCGCTTCTCGAGGCGCTTCCCTATTTCCAACAATTTCGCGGAAAGACCGTGGTCGTCAAATACGGCGGTGCGGCGATGGAAAATCCCGACCTGGTCGAAAGCGTGTTGCATGACATCGTGTTTCTCGAGGCGGTGGGGATCAATCCCGTCGTCGTCCACGGCGGTGGCAAGGCCATCACCGCGGCGATGCGGCAGGAAAACCTGACCGCGAAGTTTGTCGACGGCTTGCGCGTGACCGATGCTGCTTCCATCAAGATCATCGACCGCGTCCTCAATGAGGTGATCGGGCCATCACTGGCCTCCAAGATCAACGAGCTTGGCGGGAAGGCCCGGACCTTGTCCGGCAAAAACGTGCTGAAGGCACAAAAAGGCATGCTCCACCAGGATGCGGCTGGGGCCAAGGTCGATCTCGGTTTTGTCGGTGAAATCACGCAGGTCGACATCGCCCCGATCCAAAAGCTGGTCGATGAAGAGATCGTACCGATCATTTCGCCGCTGGGAGTCGGTCCCGATGGACAGGCTTATAATATTAACGCCGATATTGCCGCGGCGAAAATTGCGCAGGCGCTCAAGGCGCACAAGATCATTTATCTCTCAGACGTGAACGGCGTCCGGCGCAATCCCAAGGATGAAAACTCGCTGATCTCCACCCTGACCCCGGCCCAGATCCAGAGCCTGAAACAGCAGGGCGTGATCGAGGGCGGCATGATCCCCAAGGTCGATTCCGCGCTCGAGGCCCTCGCCAGCGGCGTGGCCAAGGTCCATTTTCTCGACGGCAAATTGCCGCATGCGCTCTTGCTCGAACTCTTCACTGATGCCGGGATTGGCACGGAAATCGCCGCAGGAAAATAACCGTCTGGAAAGAGTCACTATGAGCGTACCCCCCCGTCATTTCCTTGGCCTCAAGAGTGCTGATGAACCATCTCTTCGCGAGATACTGACCCTGGCGGCCCGCTACAAGGCGGAGCGCGGTTCCATTTCATGGCGTCCGCTGGCCGGCCAGACATGGGCGATGATCTTCACCAAGTCGTCCACCCGCACCCGCGTTTCGTTCGAGGTGGCGATCCATGAACTGGGCGGCAACTCGCTTTTCCTCAACGCCAACGACCTGCAACTTGGCCGGGGTGAACCGATCAAGGACACCGCCCGCGTGCTCGGACGCATGGTTCACGGCGCCATCATCCGGACTTTTGCCCAAAGTGATGTGGAGGACTTCGCGCATTACGGCCACATCCCCACGATCAATGCCCTGACGGACGACGAGCATCCCTGCCAGATCCTCGCCGATATCCAGACGATCGAGGAGAAGCTCGGCCCCATTGCGGGCAAGAAGATCGCCTTTATCGGTGACTGCGCGTGCAACGTGGCGCGTTCGTGGGTCTATGCGGCGGAGATCCTGAAATTCAACCTCGCTCTGGCCGGTCCCGAGGACTACCTGAGCGACATCACCAACGCCTACGTCACACAGACCACCGACATCAAGGAAGCGGCCAAGGATGCCGACGTACTCTACACGGATGTCTGGGTCTCGATGGGACTCGAGGCCGAGAAGGCCAAGCGGGCGGCGGTCTTTCAGGGGTACCAGATCGACAACGCACTCGTTGACCTCGCCAAAAAGAACGCGATGGTCCTTCATTGTCTGCCCGCCTACCGCGACCAGGAAATCAGCGAGAAAGTCCTCGAAGAACACGCGCAGGATATTTTCGACCAGGCCGAGAACCGCCTCCACGCCCAGAAAGGCATTCTCCATTGGCTGACGGAATTGCCGGTGAAGTAAAGTGACGGGTTGGTTCAATGATCCGTCATCCCGAGATTGTCGAGGGATCAGATACGTGTGCACGGTAAGCTTGAGCTAAGCGGCTTTAATCATGGATTCCCCTTCCGTCACTCTCACCGATATCTGCCAACGCCTCGACTGGCTCGCCCTCTTCGGCAACGACCACCCTGTGGAACTCGACCTCGGTGCGGGCGATGGTGGCTTTGCGTTGGCCTACGCGCAGCAGCATCCCGGAATCAATCTCCTCGCCGTGGAGCGTCTCCTCGGCCGCGTCCGCAAGATCGAGAAACGGGCTGCACGCGGAAAACTGGAGAACATTCGCGTCCTCCGTCTGGAGACCGGCTACACCGTCCGCTATCTCCTGCCGCCCGGCAGTGTCTCCATCGCCCACATCATGTTTCCCGATCCCTGGCCGAAACGCCGTCACTGGCCGCGCCGACTCATGCAGCCCGACTTCGTCCGCGATCTCGCCGCTGCGCTCCGGCCCGGAGGCGAACTCCGTTTCACCACCGATCACCGGGATTATTTCGAGACGGCGCAACAGGCGGTGACGGACGCGAAAGTCCTGGAGCGCGCGCCGGAGTGGGACTGGTCAACCGATCCCAAGACCGATTTTCAGCAGACCTTCGACGCCGAAGGCCGGGCGACCCATCGCGCGCGGTGGATCAAAACCTAAAAGCTGATGTTCGCCTCGCTGCTAACGGCGTTTCTGTGGGCGCTCTCCGGTATCTTCGCCCGCCGCTCGTCGCTTTACCTGGGGTCCCAGCGCGCCAATCTCGCCCGGCAGTCGCTTGCGCTGGTTCTGCTGGGACTCTGGGCGCATACGCTCGGGCAGGGGCTGCATGGTGTCAGCTTGGGCCTTCTCTTTCTCAGTGGCGTCATCGGCTTCGGCCTTGGTGACTGGGCGCTCTTCGAGGCCTTCCCGCGCATCGGTTCCGCGCTGACCATGCTGCTCAGTCAGTGCCTCGCGGCGCCCATCGCCGCGGTCATCGAATGGTTCTGGCTCGGCACCGTGATGACCGTTCCGCAAATGCTGAGTTCCGCCGTCATCCTGGTGGGCGTGGCCTTGGCGATTGCTCCCGCGCACGAATCGGACATCCCGGTCGGTCATCGCTTCACCGGAATCATCTTCGGCGTTCTCGCTGCCTTCGGTCAGGCCGGTGGCGCGGTCATGAGCCGCTGCGCCTTTCATCTCGCGGACCAGACCGGCTTCGGCCTCGACGGCATCACCGCCGCCTATCAGCGCCTCTGGGGCGGTGTTCTTTGCATCGCCGCGCTCGTTCTGATCCGACAGATCTTCCGTTCCTGGAAAAAGCCGGAAACCGTTGCGCCCCGCCCCGACTGGAAACAAGGCTGGCCCTGGATGGCCGCCAACGCGCTCGCCGGAGCGACCCTCGGCGTCAGTTGCTACCAATGGGCGCTCAAGTCGACACCGAGTTCCATCGTTCTTCCCATCGTGGCAACCACGCCCCTTATTGTCATGCTCATCGCCTTCGCGTTTGAGGGTATCAAACCTTCACGACGCACCGTTATCGGCGCCATCCTCGCCGTTATCGGTGTCGTGATACTGATCTTGGTCCGCTAAGCGGACGAAGCAGCTTCGGTCTTCAACTGCTTCAACCTTAACTGTCCGCACGCTGCGTCAATATCATGCCCCTTCTCGCGGCGAACCGTGGCAGTGACTTTGGCGGCATGCAGCACTTCCGCAAACTGATCAATGACCGTATCGCTCGGCCTGCGCCACTCGAGTCCTTCCACTGTGTTGTACGGAATCAAATTCACCTTCGCATGCAGACGGCGTGCATGCTTGGCGAGCATCGCCGCCTGCGCGAGCGAATCGTTCACGCCCTCGATGAGGATGTACTCAAGCGTCATCATCTTGCGTTTCTTCTCCTGGTACTCGGCGCAGGCGTCGAGCAGCTCGGCGAGGGGATACTTGCGGTTCACCGGCATGATCTGCTGCCGCACCTCGTCGGTCGCGCCATGGAGTGAAAGAGCCAGCCGGATTTGCAGTGGTTGGTCGGCCAGTTCGCGGATTTGCGGGGCCAGTCCGCTCGTCGAAATCGTGATGTGCCGCGCCCCGATGCCCACGCCCCAATCGGCGTTGATGATCTTCAGCGCCTGCATCAGGTTCTGGTAATTCGCCAACGGCTCGCCCATGCCCATGAAAACGAGATTATTGATCCGGACCTTCGTCGCGCGTTCCGTTTCGATGATCTGTGCGACGATCTCTCCCGCCGTCAGGTTCCGCTTCCAGCCCTCCAGCCCGCTCGCGCAAAATTTGCAGCCATACGCGCAGCCGACCTGCGTGGAAACGCAAAGCGTGAACCGGTCCGACCGCTCGCCGAAAAGGTCAGGCGAAGCCGGAATCAACACGCTCTCGATGTAATCGCCCGTGCGCAATTCCCAGAGCAGTTTCCGCGTTGTGTCATGCGAGCCCTGCAGCTTGGTGAGCTTAAGCGCGTTGAAATCGTACGTCGCTTCCAGATGTTGCCGCATCGCCGCGGGCAGGTTGCTCATCTCCGCGAACGAAGCCGCGCGCTTGGCGAAAAGCCACTCCGCCACCTGCTTGCGGCGGTACTCCGGCCCGTCGCCGAGGTCCCATTCCTCGGGAAGGAGATCAAGCAAAAGAGGGCGTGCCGGTTTCATGACCTCCTTAATGTAGCGGCGGTCGATCACCGTCGCACTTCAAATTGTTCGATGAGAGACCCGCCTTGCCACTGGCGAAACGGCTTATAGACTCGGGGCCATGGACACCGGTGCACGACTTCGTCTTTATCAGTATCCTTACAGTCCCTTCTGCATCCCGATCGAGCTGGCCCTGAAGCATTCCGGCATTCCGTACGAGGTCGTCAATCTCAGCACCGGCGATCCTGCCCCGGTCATCAAACTCACCAAGGGCGATTGCTACATGGTCCCGGTCCTGGAGGACCTTTTCAACCACGAGGTCATCTACGACAAGACCGGCGACGAGGTCCCTCGTTATATCGAGAACATTGCGCCGTTGACACGCCTCTTCCCTTCGGAAGTCGACGGCATTCACCGGATTTTCCTCCACTATATCGAGAACGAATGCGAATCATGGGGCTTCAAGGTCTGTGATGCGTACGGTGAGAACTGGATCAAGACCGATCTCGAGCGCGGTCTGCACCGCCGTCATAAGGAGCGCAAATTCGGCATGGGCTGCCTCGAAGCCTGGCGCAAGGACACCAATCAGTTGATCGAAGGTTTTCATCGTGCCGTCCAGCCGTTTGAGCAGATCCTTGCCGACAGACCCTTTCTCACCGGCAACCAGCCCGTCTATGCGGACTACGCTCTCTGCGGCGTCATCGGCAATTTCCTTTTCCCCGGCAACACTGCCCTGCCGGAGAACTGCCTTATGCTCGAGGCCTGGTACACCAAGATGCGCGCGGGCAACTTCCGCACGCAACTCGACGACATGCAAGTCGGCGAAGGTGGCGCGGGCGGCGCGGATGACAAGTCGCACATTTTTAAGGACATCTCCGATGTCGAGAAGGCGATCTCGGACCTGAAGCTGCGCCCCGGTACCTACGCGCTCGATGTCGGTGTCGGCGACGGCCACACCGCCATTTTTCTCGCCGAAAAGGGACTTCACGTTACTGCCTGCGACCCCTCCGCCCAAGTCTTGGAACAGGCGGGCAAGCTGGCGGCGGAAAAGAAGGTCGCGATCAACTTCCAGCAACATTCATCCGAAAGCCTCCCGTACGCCGATAATGCCATCGGCCTCATCGTCGGGCGCATGAGTCCCCACTATTTCCCTGCGCCCGAGACTTTCGTCCGCGAAGCGGCCCGCACCCTGAAGACCTACGGCTATCTCGTCCTCATCGACTGTACCGTTCCGGATGACCACATCGAGGCCAACCACTGGATGAATCAACTCGAGAAGCTGCGCGACCCCGCGCACGTGAAATTCGTGCCGCCGAATCAATGGAAACTCTGGTGCCAGCATTGCGGGCTCACCGTCACCCGCTCGGTCATGGAGACGATCAAGATGCCCGACCTGAACTGGTACTTCAACATCGCCAACACTCCGCCGGAAAACCGCAAGAAGGTCCTCGAAATGCTGGCCAAGGCGCCTACGCCGGTCCGCGAGCTCTTCAAGATCGGCCAGGAAGACGGCAAGATCGTCTGGTACTGGCGCCGGATGACCTTTGTCGCAGGGAAGATTTAGAGACGCAGCGACAGGAAGCTTAGCCCGGTCAAGAGGCGTGATCCTTGGGCGCTAACGCGGGGAGGATGTCGAGCGGTTGGCGCTCAGCCATTCCTCTTTTTGCAGCCACGCCTCGCTGTACTTGCCGCCGGTCTGGTCCGCGAGACTGCGCAGGAGAGAAACGGCATCCGAATCGATCCGGGGGGAAATGCCCACCACGGTCAGGGCCGGGCCATGGTTGGCCGGATTAAGGATATTCCGCGCCTTGTCGATCAGGGTGGCGAGCGTGGTGTTCAGGTCGCCGTCGCTGACCAGGACGAGATTGCCCATGCCCAGTTTCATGGCCGAGGCCAGCCCGGTCGGTAAATCGGTCCCACCGCCGCAATCGATGTCCTCCCGGATGAAGCGAATGGCCCCCTCGCGGGTCGCATTATTGGCCTCGACCAGCGGGCCGCTGTTGCGCGCCGTCTGGGCAAAAACGGTGATGGCGAAAGGCGTGCCGTTCTTCAATTCGCGGATTTGGCGGCTCAGCACTTCCCGCGCGAAAGCCAGGCGGGTCGATCCCTCGAACGGCTCATACATGCTGCCGGAGATATCGAGAATGAAAACGACGCCATCGTGCCCGTTGAGGTGCGGGGCCGGATTGGGCGAAAGAACCGATGCCGGTGGGACCGCGCGAATATGGGCGTTGGGATTAGCCTCCAGCGCCAGCGAGGCGGGAGGTGTCGTTGTCATGGTGGAAATCGACTTGGCTTCCGGTTGCGGAGACGAGGGGAGAATCGCTGCATGACTCGCAACGGCATGCGACAGGGTTGTGGCCACAGGCTGGTGACGGTCCGGCATGTCCTCCGAAGTCAGCAGGACGAGAGTCGTTGCCGGTGTCACTGGGGCCACCTCTCCCGTCGGCGTGTGCGGATGAAAATGACGCATTGCCATGCCCGCGGCTACCGCGCCATGGAGGGCCACTGAGACAGTCAGCATGAGGGGAAGGCTAACGCGCACGCGTTCTACACTACCGACTTTCTACCGAAAGTCAGATAAATACTTGCGAAGTACCGTGACGCGGTTTGAAGGAGAAGCGCTTTCCATGAAAAGAGGCGTGCGCATGGGTCATCAACGCGAAGTGAAATGCGGAAGGCTCAATCGCAAGGACGCGGAAACTTTCTCCGTGCGCCGCGCCGCCAGCGATTGAGAAAGAGGGATTCTTTAACGATTGGCGTCGAGAGGAACTCTTGGCAGCTTGGTGCGTGTTTGATCGCCTGAATACCTATCGTTGGTGGTGGTGCGCCCTCTCGGGCCTGCTCTTGGTGACCAGCTTCGCCCCCTTTTCCTGCGCGACCTGCGGCTGGATCGCCCTCGTGCCCGCGTGGTGGGTGATTTCCCGCAGCGAGCGGGTGCAACGGCAACCGATGCGCCACGGCTACCTTATCGGCCTCATCTACTTCGGCGGGACCTTCTGGTGGATCAGCAACGTCACCGCGATTGGTGCCTTTTTCCTCGTGCTCTACATGGCCCTTTATCCTGCCCTCTGGTTCCTCCTCATCGCCCGCCTGATCATGCCTTGGAAAGGCTCGATTTCCGGCCATATCCTTTTCCGCGCCATGGCCGCCGCAGGCCTCTGGGTCATGCTCGAATGGTGGCGCAGCTGGTTCCTAACCGGCTTTAACTGGAATGAGTTAGGCATTTCTCAGGCCCCCAGCATCGTCTACCGCCAACTCGCCGCCTACGGAGGCGTCCATCTGATTTCGTTTGTTCTGGTTGTGGTCAATGTTCTGTGGGCAGAGGGGCTTCTCGACATCATGCAGAACATCCGGAACAAGAAAGGTGTCCGCGCCTCGCTCCCCTTCGCCACGGCAATGTTCATCGTCGCCGCGGGCTTTGCCCTAGGCTGGCATCATCTCTATCGGCACCAGCACGACTCGTTGGGGGCTGGCGTCAGCTTCTCCTGCATCCAACCCAACGTTCAGCAGATTCCCTACGACGGCGGAAAATGGAAAGACTTCCAGGACAAGGAAGACGCCGCCCTGGAAAAAACCAAGAATCTGACCCTCCGCGCTATTGCCGCCCCGCAAAAACCCCAACTCCTCATTTGGCCCGAGGCGATGATCGACCAGGGTGTTTTTAACGATCGCCCCATGAATGAAGCGGTGCGGGACATCTGCCTGCAATACGACGGCTATTTTCTCCTCGGCTCGCAGGACTTTATTGAGAAGGAGCACAAGGTCTACAACGCCGCCTATTTCTTTTTTCCCGAAGGAGATCAATTTGAAGAATACCGAAAAACACGGTTGGTGATCCTGGGGGAATACCTGCCTTTCGGGACCACGTTTCCCTGGCTGCGCAAGGCGGTCGGCATGGGCATGGACATGACGCCGGGTGATGGCCCCAGGAAATTCACGCTGAAAAATCCCGACATCAGCCTGTCGCCCCTGATCTGCTTCGAGGACACGCTGGCCTCGGTAGCCGACAAGGCGGCGCTCCTGAGGCCCAATTTCTTTGTCACGATCACCAATGACGGGTGGTACTGGAGTTGGTACGCGGCCTGGGGCGTGCGGCAGCACCTGAATAACGCGGTCTTTCGTTGCATCGAGCATGATCGTCCCATGATCCGCTGCGCCAATACCGGCATCTCCTGCGTGGTGGACCAGGACGGTCGTGTCGTCGACCGCTTTCGCGATGAATCAGGAGAGGAAATCGATGTTGGTGGGATCTTCTCGGGCAATCTCCGGTGCTACCCTGCGCATCCGACTCTTTATGAAAGTTGGGGCGATTGGATCGTCTTGCTCTCGGGTGCGATCACCGCCATACTCGGAATTCGCCTTTTCCTCCGGGCCCCGAGCCAAAATGAATCCTGATCCCATTTTTTCCGTTGTTGTCCCGTTTTACAACGAAGCGGAAAACCTGCCCCGGCTCGTGCGCGAGATCGACGCCATGCTTCGCGCCCTGGAGCAGACGGCGGAGATCATTCTCGTCAACGACGGTAGTACCGATGACTTTGCCCAGCCTCCGGCCAGTCCCTACTTTGCCATTCGCTGGCTGCATCTGGACCAGAATAGCGGCCAGAGCGCGGCGATGTACTACGGCATGCAGGCGGCCCGGGGTGAGTATCTCATCCTGATGGACGCCGACTTGCAGAACGATCCGATGGATGCGCCGAAGATGTGGAATTACCTGAAGCAAAACGATCTCGACCTGGTGACCGGCATTCGCGCCAAGCGCAACGACTCCTTCAAGCGCCGGCTCTCCTCGAAGGTGGCCAACGCCGTCCGCTCGACCCTGCTGCGCGACCGTACCAGCGACACCGGCTGCACCCTCAAGGTCTTGCGGGCCGAAGCGGCCAAACGACTACCCGCCTGGAACGGCATGCATCGCTTCATTCCCGCCCTCGTGTTGGCCGCAGGCTTCAAGATTGGTGAAATTCCCGTCGAGCACCGGGCCCGCCACGCCGGTGTCAGCAAGGTCGCCGGCAGAAAGCGCGCCATCCGCACGACCATCGATCTGCTGGGAATGCTCTGGTTTTCCCGCCGCCAATTCAAAGGGCGGTTGTTGCCGGAAAAAGAATGAGGCGGATTGGGTCCACGACTTGATTTGAGGCATGAGTACCACCCTTGATTTAAATTCGTTGGGCATCATCGCAGGTAATGGTCGTTACCCCGTCCTGCTGGCCGAGGCGGCGCGTGCCCGCGGCGTAAAGCGCATCGCCATCGCCGGTTTTTCGGGCGAGACCGCGCCGGAGGTCGAGAAGCTGGCGGACAATTACACCAAGTTGCGCGTGGGACAACTGGGCGGTCTCTGCAAATATTTCCGCGATCAAAAAATCACCCAGGCGATCATGGCGGGACAAATTGCGCCCGGTAATCTTTTCGATCTCTTGCCGGACTGGAAAGGCGCACTTCTTTTGGCGCGACTCAAGGAGCGTAACGCCGAGTCGATCTTTGCCGCGATTGCGGAAGAGCTCCAGAAGTCCGGGGTCGAACTTCTTCCCGCCACCACCTTTCTCGAGGACGCGCTGCCTGAACCCGGACACGTGGCCGGGCCCAAGCTGTCTGCCAAACAACTGGAGGATATCGCCTTTGGTTTCCGCATCGCCAAGGAAATCAGCCGCATGGACATCGGGCAGAGCATCGTGGTAAAAAAAGGCACGGTACTCGCCGTGGAGGCCTTCGAAGGCACGGACGCGGCGATGGAACGGGGCGGGCGACTGGGGAAGGGGGACGTGGTGCTGGTCAAGGTCAGCAAACCCAACCAGGATTTTCGCTTCGACGTTCCCGTCATCGGCACGAGGACGCTGGACAAGGCGCGCGAGGCCGGGGTGAGGGTGATCGCCTGCGAGGCTCGACGCACTTTGCTTCTGGATCGGAAACTGGTATTGGAACAGGCCGCGCGGGACGGGATCAGCCTTTTCGCCGCGGATGAGTCGATTTTAAAATTATGAGCAACGTACGAGTTGGAGTGGTTGGAGTCGGACATATTGGCCGGGAACACGCGCGGATTTATTCGCAACTGCCGGGGGTCGAGTTCGTGGGCGTCTACGACCTGGATGCCCACGTGGCCGAGAAGGTTGCGCAACGGCACGACGTCAAGGCTTTCCCGACCGCCAAGGCACTGGCCGAGGTCGTGGACGCCGCCACCATTGCGACGCCGACCAACACGCATCATGAGATCGCCACCCAGTTCCTGGAAATGGGCAAGCATGTCCTCGTCGAAAAGCCGATCACCGACAACACCGAGCAGGCCAAGGACCTCGTGCAACTGGCCCAGGCGAAGAAACTGGTGCTGCAAGTCGGACACATCGAGCGATTCAATCCGGCCCTTAGCGCCTTGGAGGAAAAACTCACCCGCCCCCGCTTTATCGAGGCCCACCGCCTCTCCGCTTATCCGGGCCGGAGCACCGACATCGGGGTTGTACTCGATTTGATGATTCACGATCTCGAGGTCGTGCTGCATCTCGTGCGCTCGCCGATCCAGTCGATTGATTCCGTAGGCACTGCCGTGTTGAGCAAGGGTGAAGACATCGCCAACGCCCGCATCCGCTTCGAGAACGGGTGCGTGGCCAACATCACGACGAGTCGTATCAGCTTCGAAAAGGTCCGCAAGATACGCGTCTTTCAGGACGACGCCTATCTCTCGCTCGATTATTTCGACCAGAGCGGCGAAATTTATCGCAAGGTCGATACCCGCATCACCAAGGAGAAGATCAAGGTCGAGAAGGACGAGCCGCTCAAGCTGGAACTCGCCGCCTTTGTCGATTGTGCGCGTTCCAGCCAGGCTCCCCGGGTGGGAGGAGCGCAGGCGGCTCATGCCCTGGAGATCGCGATGCTCATCACCGAGCAGATCGCGCAGCAGAACGCCAAGGCCTGATCTTGATGGTGTCGTATTGCCATGCAAGCCCCTGAGATACCTCTTTCCGGACGTCCGTTGACCCTCCTAATGGTCGCGGGTGAACCCAGCGGTGACGCCCACGGCGCGGAATTGATCCACGCCTTGAAGGAGCAGCACCCCAAGGTCCGGATTATCGGCGTTGGGGGGCCGCGCATGGCGGCGGCGGGGCAGGAACAGCTCTTCGATTTGACGGCCCATGCGGTCCTCGGTCTGACCGAGGTGCTTCGGCAGATTTTCAAGTTCCGCCGGTTCAAGAACAAGGTGATCGACTTGGCCAGGCAGGAACGGCCCGATGCGGTCGTACTCATCGATTGCTCCGGATTCAACCTTCGTTTGACGCCACGATTGCGCAAAGAACTGCCCGGTTCCCGCATCGTCTATTACATCAGTCCGCAGGTCTGGGCCTCCCGTGCCGGCCGGGTCAAGGCGATGCAGCGGGATCTCGACCTGGTTCTCAGCATTCTTCCTTTCGAGAAGCCATGGTTTGCCAAGACGGCGCCAAAGCTCAATGTCCAATGGGTGGGGCATCCCTTGCTCGACCGGATTCGCAAGGTTGAGACGATCGAGCCGAACCCCGATTGTGTGGCGCTCCTGCCCGGTAGTCGCCGGACTGAGGTGGAATCGCACCTGCCCGTCCTCTGGGAGGCGGCGCGGACCATGGCACGCGAGAGGCCGGGCCTCAAATTCGTCCTGCTTTCGCCCAACGAGGCGATCCAGAAGTATGCCCTCGACATGCTCGACCGTTTTCCGGCGCCGAATTTTTCGTTCGAATACAATATCGGTTATGCGATCTCCCACTTGTCGCGCTGCGCCCTGGCCCTGGTCGCTTCCGGGACGGCCTCGCTCGAGTGCGCGATGGTCGGCATTCCGCAAATCGTGATTTATCGGGTTCACCCGATGACATTTGCGGTGGGCCGCATGGTGGTGAAGGTCAAGCACCTCAGCCTCATCAATGTGATGGCCAACGAATTTGTCGTGCCGGAATTCATCCAGGACAACCTTCAGCCCGAGGCCGTGGCGCAGGAAGCCCTGGCCTTGCTCGACAATCCCCAACGCCGCGAGGCCATGAAGCGTCGCGTCGACCAGATTGTCTCCACGCTGGGCGGTCCCGGCGCCAGCAAGCGTGCCGCCGAGGCCATCCTGCTCGAGGCCGCCTTTGCCACGCCAAGGTAGGGCTTCGAAGGACGCCGCTGTCTCGACGGCGGTTCCGGCCACGCTCTCAGCAGCGCGGCGACGCCCAAACTATTTGCCTGCCGGTGCTGCTGCAGTCGGGGGTTTTTGTCCGGGAAGGGGAATCGCCTCCAACTTCTTTTGCTGATCAGCGTTAAGAATGGACTTCAACTTGGTCTTGGTCTCATCCATCGCTTTTTCCATTGCCAAGCGACGGGCCTCCATGTCTTTTTGCATCTGAGTGACTTGATCTTGAAGGATGGGTTTCATTTTCGCTTTTTGATCGTCAGTTAGGCTCAGTTGAGTGGAAAGATGGTTGAGAAGCGTCTCGGTCATCAAGGTGGGATCAACCGGCCCGACTCCAGGGCCGCCCATCATGCCATGCATGCCAAAGCCGCCGTGACCCATACCAGGCCCGCCGATGCTGTCGGGGTCCATTCCGGGCATGCCGCCCATCATACCGGGGCCCATGCCCATTCGACCGTGGCGACCGCCGAAACCGCCGGGCTTGCCCCAGCCTTGCTGCATGCCCATGCCGCCAAATTGATGAAACCCGGGACTCTGCCCACGGCCGCCCCATTGCATGGCGCATTGGCCGTCTCCACCGCCCCGGCCCCCGAAGCCATGGTGGCGGTCATGTCTGTCATGGTGCCGGATGATGCAGCCGATGAATAAAAGAGCCAGGATCAGTACGTTAAGGCCGATGCTGATATAGGTGAACGTCCATATCCGACAGAGTTGCCTGCTATCGACGACGATGGTTTTTTCAGTGGAGGAGGCAGGAATGGGGGTGTCGCTCATAAAAGGTGGGATTAAAGATGGGAGAAGGTGCCGAAGCGCCGCTACTGAAGTGATTCCGCCGACGAACAGTTGGTTACACTTTTTTTAAGCGGAACGATTTTTCCCGTCCGATTTAAATCGTTCCGGGACGGTCACACGGTCGAGGTGGGGAGGGGCATGGTATCTCTTCGCTCGTTCGGATTCATCCCCATGTTTTGCTTGAACCATGCGGAGAAACTGGACACGTGGCTAAATCCCACGTCCAAGGCCACTTCCTTGATGGAGAGAGCTGGATGCAACACGTTTCTATCCGCATGACGCAGACGCCTCTTCTCAAAATACTGGTGAGGAGTCATATTGAGTTTAGCGATAAAAAGGCGGTCAAGTTGGGCCCGGCTGACCGCCGTCTTTTTTGCGAGTTGGTCCATGGAAAAGGCCTGATGAAGTGGCCAGGCATCCAGCACCAGGAGCGCTCTCGCGACCCGGCTGTCCTCGAATCTCTCCAGGCTGGGCTTGATTCCCTCTGAAGGTAGGGCGTCATAGAGGGCTTTGGCCCATTGAAGTAGAGCTCCCGTGACGTCGATGTAGCCGGGGAACGTCAGTCTCTCGTTCATAAACCCGATATTGGTAAAAATCCGTCGACCACAGATATAGACAATGCGTTCCATGGCCTTGGCGGTGCGAAGCAGGCGGGGGTGTCTCACGCCCGGAATGACAAGACCGGTTTGATGGAAAAAGAGGGGCTGTCCATCAGGCCATTCGAGGTAAAAACGAACGGAAATGATTTCGGTACTCCTGGTGAAATCCCGGTAATGGGGCCCCATATTGGCAAAAAGCCAATGTCCTTTTTTTGCGCGAAATTCTCGTCCATCATGCCGGACGACTCCCTCGCCCTGGAGGATGTACCAGGCAGAGCCCCCGCAGTTCCCTTGGAAATGGCCTCTTCCCTCATCCGGCACCTTTCCCCGATAGACCCACTGCAGAGACATATGGAGTTGTCTCCATTCCATGGCTGTGAGTCCGCGATGGGCAGATGTAAAAGGAACTTCTTCAGTCATTGGCTTGTCCCGTGGGAACCTGGACGTTTAATCTAACTCTTCGGATAAACCACCTAAAGACTTAAAGTTGCCCGGGAAAACGTGATTTAGGTCTGGTGCGAAAGGAAAAACCACGAATTGGATGAAATCCTCTTCTTCCTCTCCGCGGCCCCGGTTCCTTTGCTACCAAGTTTGACATTTAGAGTCCATTTCGGGAGACTTGGCGGGTGACAACTTATCGCATTCTGGTCGCTGACGGCGTTTCACCCAAGGGCATTGCAGTTCTCGCTGAGAACAAACAATTCGAAGTCGAAATCGGCTCGGCCAAGGGGATTCCTGAAGATGAATTGATTGCCAAGATTGGCGATTTCGACGCGCTGGTCGTGCGCAGCGCGACCAAGGTGACGGCCAAGGCCCTCGCGGCGGCGAACCGGTTGAAGGTGATCGGCCGGGCCGGTGTTGGCGTCGATAACGTCAAGGTTGATGTGGCCACCGAGCGGGGCATCGTCGTCATGAATACCCCGGCGGGGAACACCATCTCGACGGCGGAGCTGACTTTTTCGATGCTGCTTTCGCTGGCCCGAAAAATTCCTCAGGCCCACGCCTCGATGGTGGCGGGCAAGTGGGACAAGAAGTCTTTTGAGGGAACCGAAGTGTGCGGCAAGACCCTCGGCGTGATGGGCATGGGCCGGATCGGCAGCGAAGTTGCGCGCCGGGCCATTGCCTTTGGAATGAACGTCATCGCGTATGATCCTTACCTGGTGCAGAGCAGGGCCCGCAGCCTTCAGGTGGCACTCGCCGACGATCTCGCCTCCATGCTTGCCCAGGCCGATTTCATCACATTGCACATGCTGATGACGCCTGAGACCAAGAACATTCTCAACGCCACGACCTTGGCCCAGTGCAAAAAGGGTGTGCGCATCATCAACTGCGCCCGCGGTGGACTGGTCGAGGAAGCCGCTCTTTTCGCCGCGCTGCAAAGCGGCCAGGTGGCCGGTGCTGCGCTCGATGTTTTTGAGAAAGAACCCCCGGCGGACGATCTTCCGTTCCGTTCTCTGCCTAATGTGGTCCTGACTCCGCACCTCGGTGCCTCCACTGCTGAAGCACAGGAAAGCGTCGGGGTTGAAATTGCCCAGGGCGTTTCGGACTATCTCATCAACGGCATCATCGCGAATGCGGTCAACGTACCGAATGTCGATGTCCGCACGCTGGCCGTGATCCGTCCCTACCTCGCTCTCGGGGAAAAACTGGGACGCCTGCTCGTCCAGATTGCGCCCCACGGGCTCGAGACCCTGACCATCCATTATTGTGGCAAGGTGAGCGAGACCGAGACGGTGCCGATTACGCGCGCCGTGCTCAAAGGCCTTCTTTTCCAGATCTCGGAAGTGGCGGTCAACGAAGTCAACGCCGCCAGCGCGGCACAGAATCTCGGTCTGAAGGTCACCGAAATGAAGAGCTCCGAAGGCGGGGAATTCACCGACCTCCTCACGGTTGAAGCGACCAAGGGCGATCTTAAGTTTGAAGTCGCCGCGACGCTCTATGGCGTGCATCCGCGTATCGTGCGGGTCAATGGCCACAGTCTGGAAGCGACCCCGGAGGGTATCCTCATGATCGTCGTGAACAAGGACCGTCCCGGCATGGTTGGCTGGATTGGTACGCTGCTCGCCAAGCATAAGATCAACATCGGCAGCATGTCGTTGAGCCGGGGCGAGGAAGGTGGCTCCACGGGAACCGCCCTCAGCATCTACAATCTCGACAGCCTGCCGAGCCCGGAGACGATCAAGGAAATCGAGGCCGACTCAGGCATCGTTTCCGTCCGCGTCGCCACGCTCTAGTCGGTACGATTGCGGGTCGCGGTCTTTGGGGAAGAACCGGTATTTGAGATGAGACCTTCCATTAAGATTGCCCTGGCGTTTCTGGTCTTGTTTCTCGTCTTCTTCGCCTATGTCACGATCAAGGGACTTAATGCCGTTGGTGTGGCCGCCCGGAATGCCAAGGCCCATCACGACATGGCCTTGGCGTCGACGATGCGGGATGCCTGTTTGAACTACATGGTCGAGTACAACCGGCTTCCACCCGATGCCGATAATCAAAAACTGACAGCCGCCTTGCTCGGCGACAATTCCCGCCACATCCCGTTTTTGTCCTTGAAAAAAAACCAACTGAACGCCGATGGCGAGGTGATCGACCGGTGGGGCACTCCGCTGAGAATTACCTTTCAGGGCGCCTCCGGGATTCAAGTTTCCTCGGCCGGTCCGGATAAGGTATTCAATACGCCGGATGATATCGTCTCCAACAGTCCGGACGTGGAACCCAGACATTAGCCATGCCCGTTCGTTATGACATCGGCCTGACTGGCGGCATCGCCTGCGGTAAATCGACCCTCGCCGAGGGGCTGCGCGCACGGGGCTGGCATGTCATCGATACCGACCAGATTGCGCACGATCTCATGCGTCCGGGCGAAGCGGTCTGGAAAAATGTGGTTGACGCTTTCGGCCCTTCCATTCTACAACCGGACAAGTCGATTGACCGAAAGGTCTTGGGTAGACTCGTTTTTGCCGACCCGCTGCTGCGGGCAAAGTTAAACGAAATAACCCACCCCGCCATCCGATCCGTCTGGCAACGTGAACGCGAGGAGCGGGCTCGAACCCATCCCACACATTCTTTGGCCGTCATGATTCCGCTACTCTTCGAGTGCGAACTCGAACAGATGTTTTCTGCCGTTTGGTCGGTAGGCGCCTCCCGCGCCGTCCAGATCAGCCGACTGCAGGCCCGTGGCTTTTCCCAAGAGGACGCCGTCCAGCGCCTCGCCAGCCAGATGCCCGTGGCCGAGAAGATGGCCCGTTCCTCCATCGCCTTCTGGGGTGAGGGGACTCCGGTTGCCTTGCACCGTCAACTTGATCAGATTGTTTTCCCATGAGGCAACGCCGTTCCCCAAATAACCGTCCTTTCCGTCGTGGTCCGCATAAAGGTGGAGGTGGAGGCGGCGGAGGCCCCCGCCGGATGGAAGGTCTGCCTGCGGATGAACCGGATCTCCCAGTCGGCGTGGCTGCCACGCCTGCCGCCACGGCTCCCCGTCCGCCGGTGATGCTCGACAAAGATAGAGAGAAAATTGGCGAACCCGGAACCGAAGATACTGCCGCTCCCGTCGAATCCGTTGAACCGCCCCCGGCCCCGCTTCCTCCCGGCCCTCACTTGGAAGTCGAGCAACTCCAGGCCAAGGCCACCCGCGACCTCAAAATTTTCGCGAAGAAGGAATACGAGATCGAAAACGCTTCAACCCTCAAGAAGCACGACCTCATTTGTGAAATCCTCAAGCGCAACGCCGCCAAAAATGGCACGGCCAATGGCGGCGGCGTCCTTGATCTTTCCAATGATGGCTACGGCTTCCTGCGTTCGCCCCGTTTCAATTATTTGACCTGTCCGGAAGACATCTACGTCACGCCCTCCCAGGTCCGCCGCTTCGGCCTCCGCAAGGGGGATACGATTTACGGTCCCATCCGCACGCCCAAGGAAAAGGAACGCTATTTCGCCCTCGCCCGCGTCGACAAGATCGAAGGCAAGGAAGCGAAGGAAGGCGAAGTGCGCGCCAACTTCGACCTGCTTACGCCGATGTTCCCCAATCGCCGTATCTTTCTCGAAGGCAAGAAGGGCGATGTCTCCATGCGCGCCATGGACCTCATCTGCCCGCTCGGCTTCGGCCAGCGCGGACTCATCGTCGCGCCGCCCCGCACCGGCAAGACCATTCTTCTCCAGAAGATCGCCAACGCGATCATGGAAAATAATCCCAACGCGCATCTCATCATGCTGCTCATCGACGAGCGGCCTGAGGAGGTCACCGACATGCTCCGCACCGTCAAGGGTGAGATCATCGCTTCGACCTTCGACGAGACCTGCGAACGCCACGTTGCCGTCGCCGAGATGGTAACCGAGCGCGCCAAGCGCCTCGTCGAGAACAAGGTCGATGTCGTCATCCTCCTCGATTCGATCACCCGTCTCGCCCGCGCTTACAACACGATGCAGCCGAGTAGCGGTAAGATCATGAGTGGCGGCGTTGAATCGAACGCCTTGCAGAAGCCCAAGCGCTTTTTCGGCGCGGCCCGCAACGTCCAGGAAGGCGGCAGCCTCACCATCATCGCCACTGCGCTCATTGAGACCGGCAGCCGGATGGACGACGTCATTTTCGAGGAGTTCAAGGGTACCGGCAACATGGAGGTCAACCTCGACCGTAACCTGTCCGACCAGCGCATCTACCCCGCCTTCAACATCTCGCGCTCTGGCACCCGTAAGGAAGAGCTCCTTTACCATCCCGACGAATTGCCCCGTATCCATGCTTTGCGGAAAGTCCTTTCCGAGGAATCGCCCGTCGAGGCCATGAACCTTCTGCTCGAAAAGGTCAAAAAGACCGAAAATAACATTCAATTCCTTATGGGGATGAATGTGAAGGGCAAGTAGTCCTTTAAGGTCATTCTTCCGCATCCGTCGAAAGCTGATCCTTCGACAAGTTTGGGATACGGAGTATCTTATCCCGCGTCACTGAAACGTAACAAAGCATGAGCTTGGCCGGGGCTTCCCGGTAAGGTACATCTCAAACGTGTTGAAGTAACGGCTCCATAGCCGCCTCTCGACACCTCTACTTTATGCAACATCGAATTCTGGTTGTTGATGACGAAACTGATGTCATCGATATGCTTGTCGTTAATCTTCGCGGGGCCGGTTTTCAGGTCTCGACGGCAGAAGACGGGGCCTCCGCCTTGGCCAAGGCCCGCAGCGAGCCGCCTTCCCTCATCATCCTCGACTTGATGCTGCCCGGCATGTCCGGCCTGGAAATCTGCAAGGTCTTCAAGGGTGACGCCGCCACGCGTCACATCCCTGTCATCATGCTCACCGCCAAGGGTGAGGAAGTGGACAAGATTGTCGGCCTCGAACTCGGCGCGGACGACTATGTCACCAAGCCTTTCAGCCCGCGTGAACTTATTCTCCGGGTCAATCGTTCCCTACGCCGCGGAAAGGACAAGCTGCCAGCCCAGGAAAAGTTGACCATCGGCGAGCTCGTTTTGGACCATGCCCGGCACGAAGTGCTGGTCAAGGGTGAGCCGGTGGACCTGACCGCGACCGAATTCCGTCTCCTGGCCCTCCTGATGGATCGCCGGGGCCGTGTCCATGGCCGCGACCGCCTCCTCAACGACGTCTGGGGTTACGAAAGCGCGATCGATACCCGCACGGTGGATACCCACGTCCGGCGTCTGCGCGAAAAGCTGGGTCCTCTCGCCAACTACATCGAGACGATTCGCGGAGTTGGTTACCGCATCAGCGAAGACGAACCGGCCCGGACCTAGACTTCGGGCTAAAACTCGATGACGCCCCGGGAATAGGTCACGGCATGACCGGCGATTTTGACCCGGTCCCCCTGCGCCTCGCAAAAGAGTTCCCCACCCCGTGAGGAGACCTGCCGGGCGCGTAAAACCGTCTTCCTGAGTCGTTCAACCCAGAACGGAATCAACGTGCAGTGAGCTGAACCGGTGACCGGATCTTCCGGTACGCCCGCACGCGGCGCAAAGAAACGGGAAACGAAATCGACCTCCCGGCCCGGAGCCGTGACAATGACACCAAACGCCTGGTCCCAGCTGGCGAGCCGCGCAAAATCGGGCTTGAGGGCGCGGATCTCCCCTTCGGTCCTGAACTCGAAAAGATAATCGCGCGCTTTCCAGCAGGAAATCGGTTGGGCGGAGAGGGCTTCTTTGGCGTCAAGTGGTGGTTCTACCGGTTCGGCGGGACGTGCTGGAAAATCGAGTGTCATCAAATTTTTGTCGTCCCGGGTAACCGTGAGAAGCCCGCTGAGAGTCTTGAAGACGATTTTGTCCTCAACGATGGGGGTAGAGGCCGTCTTGTGCCGCCAGAGCACATGGGCCGCCGCGAGGGTGGCATGCCCGCAAAGATCGACCTCCATTGTGGGAGTAAACCATCGAAGCCCATAGATCCCGTCCTCGGGCCCGGAAATAAATGCGGTCTCGGCCAGATTATTTTCTGCCGTAATTTTCTGGAGGATCTCCGTCGGCTGGGCGTGGGTTCCGCAGCACACACCAGCTGGGTTTCCGCCAAACACACGTTCCGTGAACGCGTCGATGTGGTAGTAGATTGCCTCCATGTCATATATTTTCCCATTGGCAACCGGGGTGCCATCACTAAAATTAAGGTGATGGAAACTTCTGCCATTGCGGCTCCTCCTTTGGCTGTTGAGACAATTGGGCTTACCAAGCGCTATCCCCTCACGTGGAAACGCAAGGTACTCGTGGCCTTGGACCATCTCGATTTACAGGTCCGTCAGGGCGAAGTCTTCGGCCTGCTGGGGCCGAATGGCTCCGGTAAGAGCACGACCCTGAAGCTTCTTCTTGGGTTGATCGTGCCCAGCGAAGGCGAGGCGAGAGTCTTCGGCCTTTCTCCGGATAGCCTCGAGGCGCGCAACCGCATCGGCTTTCTCCCCGAGAACCCTTACTTTTACGCCTTCCTCAACGGTGACGAGACCCTGCGTTTCTACGGCAAACTCTGTGGGTTGAGCGGTGCCAAGCTCGAAAAGAGAATCGAGGAGCTTATCGACCTCGTCGGCTTGCAGAACGGGCGGGAGCGTCCCCTTCGCTCCTACTCAAAGGGCATGCTCCAGCGTATCGGCCTGGCGCAGGCCATGATTCATGATCCTGATCTTCTTTTCCTGGATGAGCCAACCGCCGGCGTCGATCCGCTCGGTTCCGTCCAGATTCGCGATCTCATTCTGCGCCTGAAAAAAATGGGCAAGACGGTCATCTTTTCCTCGCACCTGCTTGAGCAAGTTCAAGAAGTGGCTGACCGGGTGGCGATTTTCTCCCTCGGCAAAAAGGTGCTCGAAGGCTCGCTCGAATCGCTTTTGACCGTGAACCAGAGCACGCAGGTGCTCATTCCGACCGAAATGACTCCCCAGCAACAGGACAAGCTTCGGCAGTTCATCGCCCAAGGCGGGGTCGACGAAAAGGAAATCCGATTCACCCGCCCTCATCTTTCCCTCGAACAACTCTATTTGCGCACTGTTCAGAACCAGCCTGACGTGGCTCCCAAGGAACAGTCCCGCCCATGATCTCCTCTCTTCATCGGATTCTTATCATAGGCCGCAACACCCTGACGGAAGCGGTGCGGCAGAAGGTGCTCAGCGTCTTACTGGTTTTCGCCCTGATCCAGATCAGTTCTTCCATCTTCATTTCGCAGTTGGCCACGCCCGATCTCGATGCCGCCGGCCTGTTCGCGGAACAGATCAAGCTCGTGAAGGATGCCGGTTGTGGTGCCATCGGCCTGTTCGGCTTCTTTATCGCCCTCTTATCCACGGCGCTATTGATTCCGCAGGAGTTGGATAAAAGGACCATCTATACCATCCTGGCCAAGCCGGTGCGACGCGCGGAGTTTTTGCTCGGAAAATTCCTGGGAGTAGTGCTTCTCCTCGCTCTTTGCGTCGCCTTGATGTCGCTGGCCTTCGCGGCAACTCTTTATTGGCAGGAATCGATTGGTCTCGCCACCGTCGAGGCGAACTATGGACAGGTGGGGGACTGGCAGCACAACGCCCACGCCAGGGAAATGCACGACAACGATGTTGCGCTGATCATCCATCAGGTCCGCGACCCCCAGCTCGTCGAAGCCATCGTTCTGATCTTCGCCAAGATTATCATGACGGCAGTGATTGCCCTCCTGATTTCGACTTTTGCCACCTCGTGGATTTTTACGATCATCACGACCTTTCTCGTTTACCTCATCGGGCACGGAGAAGGCATGGCGCGCACTTATTGGCTGGCTCACGGCGCTGAGACGACCATCTGGCAAAGTGGGCTCATCGGCCTGATCGCGCTCCTCATCCCGGACATGAATTCCTTTACCATCGTCGACGAGATTTTGGCGGGGCACCAGGTTCCCTGGCACGACGTGCTCAATCTGCTCTGTTACGCCAACGTCTACGTCATTGTCCTGCTGGCGGTGAGTGTCGTTATTTTTGATTATCGCGAGTTATGAACGATTTTCCGTTGCGGTTGCGGCTTCGGCGGGCCGCGCTGGTGGCTCTCCTGCTGGGACTCTGGGCCCCGTTCAAGGTCGCGTGGGAGCAGCAGATCAGCCGGCAACAGGATGAAATTCGTTATCATGGCCTCGTCATGACCCGCGAGCTGCGGGACGGCCTAGGGCAGGGGCTCACCATCGGGGTCCTCAGCGGAATGCGCAGCGTGGTGGCTGACATCATCTGGCTCAACGTCACTACGGCATGGGAAAACCAGGAATGGTTCCGGATGGGGGGGCTGATCAATCTTTGCACTTCCCTGCAACCGCGGGCCGCTGTCTTTTGGGACATGGGCGGCTGGCACCTGGCTTGGAATGCCTCGGTGGCGGCGATGCACGACAAGGACCAGCCCAATGAACTGCGCCGGATCAAAGCTTCACGCTACTGGATCGACCAGGGGTTGGATGTTTACAAGCGGGGAATCGAGAACAATCCGGAATACTGGCGGCTTTGGCGGGACACGGCCATGCTCTACGATCAGCGGCTGAAAGACTACCCGAAGGCAGCTTACTACTATAAGGAGGCCAGCAAACGACCGGGCGCTCCAGTCTTTTTGGAACGCTTTCCTGCTCTCATGTACGATAAATACCATGGCAATGACGACCAGGCGGCCTACGCCGAATGGAAGGAGCTATGGGAGAGGCTGACACCCGAGGAGCGGGAGATGAAGGAGCATTGGAAGGAAAAGATCGAGAACAATATTCGGGAATTGGAAAGAAAACTTTCGGTCCCAAAAGAAAAAAGAATCTTTCCCAATTAGCAGAGCATACGTAAGTTAAGACATCTGGCGTACGCCGTCGGAATATTCGCAATGAGATTTGGCATTTTTGGAGACGTTCACAGCAACCTCGAGGCCTTGGAAGCCGTTCTCGAGGATATGCAGGCACAGGCTGTCACCCACACGGTGTGTATCGGAGACATCGTCGGCTACAACGCCAACCCGCGGGAGTGCCTGGAAATTGTTCGGGCTCTGGGTTGTCCCATCGTCAAGGGCAACCACGACGAAGAGGCCTCCGAGGGCCGCGAAGTCGAACACTTCAACGACATGGCGCTTTCGGCCATCCGGTACACCCGGTCCCAGTTGACCAAGGAACAGCGGGAATTTCTCCGCGCCCTGCCGCTGCAGCGCCCCGTCAACGCCTTCACGGTGGTGCACTCCACTCTCGACCAGCCGAACCGCTGGGGATACGTCTTTTCCTGCTTGGAAGCCGAAAGCAGCTTCCAGTACCAGAAGACCAACATCTGTTTCTTTGGTCACACCCACGTGCCCCATGTGTTCATCCGCGATACCAAGGTGCACGAGTTCTTTTACAAGAAGATCGACATCCAACCGGAGAAGAAATATTTCGTCAACGTCGGCAGCGTGGGCCAGCCCCGCGATGGCGACTGGCGCTCCGCCTACGTCATCTTCGACTCCGGCGCCAACACAATCGAATTGCGCCGTCTGCCTTATGACCTCGCCAAAGCCCAGGCCAAGATCATGAACGCCGGGTTGCCAGCGCGCCTGGCGGAACGCCTGGCGAATGCAGTGTGACAATTAAGTTTCGTCTGCGCGAATACTTGCCCTTGGCGAGGTATCTTCTAAGCTAAAGTTAAGGGCCCATTGGGACCTGTTTTAAGACATGCAACTTTTCGTCGATCTCCACTGCCATTCCCGCTTTTCCGCTGATGGCGTCGCCGAGCCTGAGTCTTTGATTGCCGAGGCACGTGCCCGGGGACTCCACGCTTTCGCCATCACGGACCACAACACCTGCGCCTGCGTCGATTATTTCATGAACCACGGTTTCATGAACAAAGAGGGCCTTCCCGTCGATGGGCTATTGGTGATTCCGGGACAGGAAATCACCACCGCCGAGGGACATCTCCTGGCGCTGGGGATCACCTTGCCTGATCTCAAGGGAATTCCGGCTATCGAAGCGGTGGATCTCATCCATAAGGCGGGCGGACTTGCCATTCCGCCACATCCCTACGATTTCTTCCGCGCGGGTATTCGCGAACCTGTTCTGGAAACGCTCGATGTTGACGCCATCGAAGTTTTCAACGCCGCCACCACGCTCAAGCGGTACAACAAGCACGCCTTTGATTATGCCCAAGCCCGTGGGCTACCCATGACCGCCTCCAGTGATGCCCACGACAGCGCCGCCCTTGGTACCGCCTATAGCATCCTCGAAGCGGAAGAATTTTCCGTGGCAGGAGTCTTGCAGGCCATCCGCAAAGGTCCTGCCCTGCGTCAGCGCTATCTCACTCCCGCCAATGCCTTGAAAAAGACTTGGAACAACGTTTTCCGCCTCCGCCGCAAACGCAAATCCGAGCCTGAGCCGGAAGAGGTTTCCTGAGCCTGTATTTAGCCGGGCGTCCCCACAACTGTCCCGGAACTTACTCAGTGATTAAAACTTTGTTACTTGCTGTTCAAAGGCTTGCGTAAAGTGGGCGTTGACGGGATATTCAGGCCTCTCACCTATGTTGGATATACGCAAAATCCGTGAAAACCCCGATTTCTTCCGGGAACGCCTTGCCCGCCGGAACTCCGGCGATGAAAAGCTCATTGCCCAAGTTCTTATCCTCGACGAGCAACGCCGCAAGCATTTGCAGGAGGGTGAGGCGCTAAAGAGCGAACGCAATCGTGCCAGCAAAGAAATCGGTGCGATCAAGGCCAAGGGCGGCGACATCGCCGAAGCTTCCGCCAAAGTCAAAGCGGTGGGCGACCAGATCACCCGGATCGATCAGGAAGTGACCAAAATCGAAACAGAACAGACCGACCTTCTGTTACGCATCCCCAACGTCAACCACGACTCCGTGCCCGTAGGGACGACCGCCGAGGATAACCGTATTGAGCGGATCGTTGGCGAGTCCGCGAAATTTGACTTCAAGCCCAAGCCCCACTGGGAAATCGGAACGCAACTCGGCCTGATCGATCTGGACGCGGCTACCAAGATCTCCGGCAGCGGCTTCATTGTCTATAAAGGACAGGGAGCCCGATTGGAGCGTGCTCTCATCAACTACCTGCTCGATCTCCACACCGGCCAGCACGGCTATACTGAAGTTTCGCCGCCGTTTCTCGTCCGTGGTGAAAGCATGGTCGGGACATCGCAATTGCCCAAGTTCGCCGAGGACATGTACCGCGTGGAAGAGGAGCCGCCCCTTTACCTCGTGCCCACGGCCGAGGTCCCGGTCACCAACCTCCACCGCGAGGAAATCCTTTCTCCCGATCGGTTGCCCATCCGCTATGCGGCCTACACCCCCTGCTTTCGCCGCGAAGCGGGCAGCGCGGGTAAAGACACGCGAGGTATCACCCGGGTTCATCAATTCGACAAGGTCGAACTGGTCCATATTGTGACGCCGGAAGAGTCGTACGCCACACTGGAAGTCCTTGTAGGCCATGCGGAAAGGGTGCTTAAGGACTTGGGGCTTCACTACCGGGTCCTTTCCCTCTGCACCGGCGATATTGGCTTTGGGGCCGCGAAGTGCTATGATATCGAGGTCTGGGCTCCGGGGGTAGGGGCCTGGCTGGAAGTTTCCTCCTGCAGCAACTTCGAGGACTTCCAGGCTCGCCGGATGAATTTACGCTACAAGAACAGTGAAGGAAAAAACATCTTCTGCCATACGCTCAATGGTTCTGGCACCGCGTTGCCGCGGCTCTTTATCGCTCTGCTGGAAACCTATCAACAAGCGGATGGTCATGTGGCCATCCCCGGGCTTCTCCAGCCGTATCTTGGAGGGCTGAAACAGCTTTAAAATTATGGTATCCCGACTGAAGTCAATGCACCGCCGCTTACTGCTTTTGGCGTTCCTATTTGTCACCCTCCCGTTCGCCCTCGTCGCACTCGTTCCGGATGCGTCCACCAACGCCGCGCCGGTCAAGCCGCTTCCCGCCACCGGTGGGCCGACCGAAGTTCCGGGGCCCGCCAAGGACAAGGTTGCCGACAAGACTGATGCGCCGGTCCGTCTCGCCAAGGTCAAGCCGCTCACCTTCAATGCGGAACGGGATGCCGATGTCGCGCGTGTGGTGGGCACTCTACTCGAGCAGCGCCATTACCTTGGGGTTCCCATAACGCCGGAGATGTCCCAGCGCTGGCTGAAAAATTATCTCGATTCGCTCGACGTTTTTCATCTCTTCTTCCTGCAAAGCGACGTGGATGAATTCACCGCCAAGTACGGCAACAATCTCGGCGACCTCCTCCATGGTAATAACGAGCAGGCCATCATCGCGCCGGCCTTTGAAATCTATAACCGCTATCTGCAGCGTCTTCAGGAGAACGTGAACCTGGCCGAGAAGCTTTTGCACGAGAAATACGACTTCACCAAGGATGAGCTTTATACGACCCGCGACCACAAATCGCCCTGGATCCAGGATCCAGCCGCATCGCAGGCGGTCTGGCGCGGCCAGGTCAAGTTCGACCTGCTCAATGGGCGGCTCGACAAGAAGTCGAATGACGCGACCATCAAGCGTCTCTCCAAACGATATCAGTCTCTGCTTCGGGAAGGTGCCGAGAAGGAAGACATGGACGTGTTGGAGACCTACCTCAATGCGTTGACCGAAGCGTACGATCCGCATTCTTCCTATTTTGAGCCGGTCGATGCCCAGAATTTTAACATCCTGGCGCTCGACCACTCGGTGACCGGTATCGGTGCGGTGCTTCGGTCGGATGACGGTTACGCCACGATCGAGGAGGTCATTCCCGGCGGACCGGCGGACCTCGATAAGCGTCTCCAGCCAGGCGACCGCATTCTCGCGGTCGGGCAGGGGGATGCGGAGCCGGTCGATGCTGTCGACATGAACCTTAATCACGTCGTCGAAATGATCCGCGGGCACAAGGGCAGCATGGTGCGTCTGGTGGTGGCCCCGGCCGGTGCGGCAGCCGGATCGGTCCATAAGATCTACGATATCAAACGCGATTCCGTCAGCATCAAGGACAGCCTGCCCAAGGCCCGCATTCTCGAGCACAAGTTGCCCAACGGTGCCACGGAAAAGGTCGGGGTCATTGCTCTCCACGATTTTTATGAAAAGACCACCCCGGATGTGGCGAAGCTTGTCCAGCGCCTGAAGAAGGAAAAGGTTGACGGGATCATCCTCGATTTGCGCGGTAATGGCGGTGGACTGCTGGTCCAGGCGGCCGACTTGACCGGTTTGTTCGCCAAGGCAGGGCCTGTGGTGCAAATCCGCAGTTCAGACGCTACGATTGAGCAGCTTGCTCCCGATTCGAGGGTGATTTACGACGGGCCCCTCATGGTCATGGTCAACAAGATGAGCGCCTCGGCCACCGAGATTGTGGCGGCAGCCCTGCAGGATTATGGGCGCGCACTCATTGTTGGTGATCAGAGTACGCACGGTAAAGGCACGGTCCAGCAGCTCTATCCGCTCGAGCAATACATGCCCATCGGTTTCCCCAGCGATCCGGGAGCAGGTAGTCTCAAGATGACGAACAAAAAGTTCTATCGCGTTGCGGGTGGATCCACCCAGGAAAAAGGGGTCAAGCCGGATATTATCCTGCCATCGCTTCTCGATGCCTTTGCCAGTTCTCTCGGCGAAACGACGCTGCCTTACTATCTCCAGTGGGATACCGTGCCGGCGGCGAAATACGATATTCTCGATCTGACTGCGCCCTACCTGCCTGATTTGAAGACGAACTCGGCCGCCCGGGTGGCGGCTTCGCCGGACTTTAATTATCTCCGTCAGGACATTGCCTACGACAAGAAGCAGTTGCAGAACAAGACGGTCTCGTTGAATGAAGCGGTCCGGCTCAAGGAACAAGAAGACTTGAAGACTCAAAAGGCTGCCCGCAAAAAGGACATGGAAGCCCGTGCCGGAACCCGGGACAAGGTGCTCGAATTGACTCTCGACATGGTGGACAATGATCTCCCTGCGGCGCCGCCCGTGGAGAAGAAGCCCAAGGTCAGCCTGTCCGAGGACTCCGACCCGAACGCGGATGCCGAAGCGGCAGCCTTGGCCAAGGAGCCGAAGGATGATCCCCAGTTGGATGAAGCGGTCAACATCATGTCCGACTACACCAAGATGCTGCACGATTCCGGTTCGAGATTGGTGCAGTCAAAGCCAACGGCCAACAAGTAAGTCCAGAACAGGAGAGAAGCCCGGCGGCGGCGCCGGGCTTCCTATTTGTGAGGCAGGACGGGCGGCTTATTGGCCGAAGCACTGGAGATGTTCTCCAAGTGCGGTGTCAGATGTTGAAAGAGCACTTGCAGTGCAAAAGGCTTGGCCAGGCACGGGCAGTTGAGCGAGGAAACAAAGCTCTGTGTGGTATCGCGCACCAAATCCCCGCTCATGAAGAGAAAACGGGTTCGGTAATAGGGATCGATCGCCGTCGCCTTCTCGTAAAGTTGAGGGCCGTCGATTCCCGGCATGCGGATATCGCTGATCACGGCGTCATAACGGTTCTTGCCGATAAGATCGAGGGCTTCCTTGCCATCGTTGGCCTTGTCCGTGGTGATATTCTGCAGGTCGAGAAATTCGCAAATAGCATCGGCAATGGCAGTCTCGTCATCCACGACCAGAACGCGTCCCATCCGCTTGGCTTGCGGCAGCTTGGGGCTGGGAAGCGGCTGGGTCTCCTTGATCGTCTGTGAGATTTTGGGACTGCGGGCCATGGGCAATTCGATGGTGAAGACGGTATGGCCTGGTTCACTCTTGGCGGAAATCGTGCCGCCGTGATTTTCGACCAGCGTATGGGCAATGGAAAGCCCAAGCCCGGTGCCTTCTCCGAGGCTTTTGGTCGTAAAGAAGGGGTCGAAAATAAAGGGCAGGATGTGAGCGGGAATGCCGCAGCCGTTGTCCGTTGCCGTGATAAAGACATTGTCGCCGCGACGTCCGCATTCGACGCGAATGACTCCCGGACGCTCGGTCTTCGCGATGGCCTGCTCGGCATTATTGAGCAGGTTGAGGAGGACCTGTTGCATTTGCTGTGCTGTGACCAGGACGGGAAAGGAGACTTCGCACGGTTCCGCGATCAACTGAATATTGTTCACACGAAGCTGATAGCGCTTGAGGTTGACCGCCTGCTTGATCAACTCGTTGATACCGATCACCTCGCGCTTCTTGGATTCCTTGCGGCTGAAGGCGAGGAGATTCTTGACCAGGTCGGCGGTTCTTTTGGCTTCCAAGACGATGGCATTGATCGAGGTCTCGTCTGCCGCGCCTCCACGCCTCAGGGCGAGAAGCTGCGCATTAGTCAGGATGGAGGTGAGCGGATTGTTAATTTCGTGGGCGATGCCCGCAATGGTTTCCCCCAGCGATGCCAGTTTTTCCGACTGGATCAGGTGGCGTTGCAGGCGCTCCTGCTCGGTTAAGTCGAGCCGCAGCTTGATGGCAAAGGAGGCCAACTCGGCCAGCAGCGCAATGGTATTGAGAGTGTTGTCATCGAAGACGTTGGGCTCCAGTCCGTCGATATTGATCAGTCCCCACACTTTTTCCTCCACGACGATCGGCACGATCAATTCGCAGAGGACATTGGGAAAAAGGGAAAAGTAATTCGGATCGACCCTCGTATCGGGACAAAGGTACGGCTTGCCGGTCAAGGCGACGTGTCCGGTCAGACCTTCGCCTAACGCGAGTTGGCACATTTGTTTTTCGAGGGTCCAGTCCTCTCCCCGTACCGAGGTGATGATGAGTTTCTGGGAATTGTGATCGACGGTGACAATGGAACCATGGACAGCGTTGGCGAGGTCCGTGCAATAAGTCAGCACCATTTCGAGGATTTCCTCGACGCGTTTGCGCTGGCGAATGGCCGTCAGGACTTCGCGGATGGCGATCGCAACTGGATTGGAATCCATAAGCCTACGAGATTTAGCATTCAATATGCCACTGGCTACTTATTACTTTTGTACAGTGCTGTTCAGGAAAAGGAGAGGCTCTCCAGCACAGCGTCCATACGGGGCTCAACCACCTTCGCGTCGATCTTGTTCTGGTCCATCGCCGTATCGGGATCTTTGAGTCCATGGCCTGTCAGCGTCAGCGTGACCACGCTTCCCTTGGGGATGAGGCCTTGGCGGCCCATGCGGAGAAGTCCTGCGACCGGTGCGGTACTGGCTGGTTCGGCAAAGAGTCCTTCCAACCGGGCCGTTTGGGCATAAGCGGCGAGGATCTCGGTATCGGTTACGCTTTCGATCACGCCCTTCGATTCGGCCACGGCAGCACTCGCTCCCTCCCAGCTGGCCGGGTTGCCGATGCGGATGGCGGTGGCGATGGTCTGGGGATCAGTCACCGGTTTGCCGGAGACGATCGGCGCCGCGCCAGCAGCTTGGAAGCCGCACATGCGGGGCAGGGTCGAGGTGCGGCCATGCTGATGGTATTCCTTGAAACCTCTCCAGTAGGCCGTGATGTTGCCTGCGTTGCCAACGGGCAGAAAATGGAAGTCGGGTGCGCGATCCAGAACGTCGCAGATTTCGAATGCGGCCGACTTTTGGCCTTCAATGCGGACGGGATTGATCGAGTTGACCACTTCCACGCCGGGTTGAGCGCCGAGTTCCCGTACGAGCCGGAGCGCGTCGTCAAAATTGCCGCGCAGGGCGATGATTTCCGCGCCGTACATTCGGGCTTGGGCCAGCTTGCCAAGGGCAATCTTGCCGTGGGGCAAAAGAACCACGCACCGCAGTCCCGCGCGTCCCGCATAGGCTGCTGCCGAGGCCGAGGTATTCCCCGTGCTGGCGCAGATAACGAGCTTGGCTTTCCGCGCCGCTGCCATGGTCATCGCGGCCGTCATGCCCCGGTCCTTGAACGATGCCGTGGGATTGACGCCTTCGTACTTCAAAAAAAGCTCGAAGCCGCCACCAGCCAGTTCAGCCAATCGCGGTGCGGGAACGAGCGGGGTATTTCCCTCCTGGAGGGTGACAATGGACGCGCCTTCGGGCAGCCACGTCATGTAGGGGCGATAGAACTCGAGCACGCCCGGCCAGGGAGAAAGGGTCTTCTGATGCATCATGGGAAAAAGATTGGCACTCAAACTAGCCGGTCACCGCCAGCTTGTCGAGGGAAGGACAGCAATAGATTCGCTGCGATTTTTACTGTTCAAGGATAATGTAGCTCCGACGACATGGTATTAATAATCGTGGGCTTGGGCGGGAGTATGCACAGATAAAAAACAAATAAGAAAACTGCACTGGTGACAAGGGCCAGAACAAAGAAAATAACATCTAATCTTTGTCTTTTCGGCTTGAGAGACGCGGAGGGTTTTTCTATTTCCATTTCTTTGCGCTCTTTGTGTTTTTTTGTGGCTAATTCCTCACTCAAAATCCTCCACCCGCAAATGCACCGGCGGGGCCTTAACGGCACCAATGGTGGAAATCTCGCCGATCGCGGCCTTGAGTTGGGACTCCGGCGCATCATGTAGCATCAAAATAAGCGGAGTCGTCTCGCCAGCATGGGCCTCGGGTTGGATCACCGAGGAGATACCGATCTGGCGTGAGGCCAAGACTCGGGCGACATCGGCCAGGACGCCGGGCCGGTCGACCACAAGCAGACGCAGGTAGTAGCGGGAGACGATTTCGTCCATCGTCTTGATCCGGGAATGGAGCGCCTCATGGCCCACGTTGCGCGCCTTTTGCTCCTGCGGGAAATGGGAGGCAATTTGAGCGAGATCGCTGACAACCGCGCTGGCCGTGGGATCGCCGCCTGCGCCGCGCCCATAATAGAGTGTGTCGCCGACCACATCGCCGCGTACCAGCACGGCGTTGAAGACGCCGCTGACAGAGGCCAGCGGATTTTTCTCCGGGATGAGCGTCGGGTGCACACGGACTTCCACCGCGCCGTCCGCGTCCGTCTTGATAATTGCCAGCAGCTTCAGGCCATAGCCGAGCTTGCGGGCATAGATAATGTCCTGCTTCTCAATCGCTCGCAGGCCTTCGGTGTAGAGCTGGCCCTGAGGCACCCAGAAACCATAAGCGAGCGCTGCCAGCACCGCAGCCTTGTGGGCGGTGTCATGGCCGTCGACATCGAGGCTATCGTCGGCCTCGGCGTAGCCTTTTTCCTTGGCCTCGGCGAGGGCGTCCTTGAATTCGAGTCCGGCTTCGTTCATCCGGGTCAGGATATAATTGCAGGTGCCGTTGATGATGCCGTGAATCGAGAGAATGCGATTGGCGACAAGACCTTCACGCAGGGCGCGAATGATCGGAATGCCGCCCGCGACGCTGGCTTCGAAAAGGAGATGTCGCTGATGCTTGAGCGCCGTGGCGAAAAGTTCCGCACCATGCTCCGCCAGGAGCGCCTTGTTGGCCGTGATAACGTGTTTGCCGTTTTGCAGGGCGGTCTTGATCAACTCGAAGGCTTCCGTAGTGCCGCCGATCAATTCGACGATGACGTCGAGGTCCGGGTTCGCGATGAGCTTGCGCCAGTCCGGAGTTGTCAGCTTTTCCGGTACGCCGATTTCCTGCGCCCGTTTCGCTTTCCGGACGGCAACTTGGTCGACGCGGACTTCGGTGCCGGTCCGTTGCACGAGCAAATCTTTTTGCGAGGAGAGACGGCGCCAGACGCTGGCCCCGACCGTGCCGAGGCCGGCGACACCGACGCGAAGAATGGGGGTAGTTGTGCTCACAGGAAGGGCCACCCTAGCAGAAGTTGCAGGGCACGGCTAGTGCCGGTGCGAAAGATTGGAACGTAGCGTAGCCGCGCTCATACGAGCGTGGAGCGATGCTCCACAGCCTCGAGGCGACGACGACTAATTCGTCACAATACCCGGACTATTCGGGTCGGTCTTGCGCTGGGAAATGGCGGATACGGTGCCATTGACGAAATCGATCTGTAACTGCCCGATGGGAACTTTGACAAAGGTGGTCTGCAGGATCGCCTGGCCGTAGGCGTTTGTGACGTAGGTGTACTGCGGGTCTTCCCGATAAGTCGTATAGGTCCAGCTTTGCACCGAGCCGTTGACATCGGTGTGGGACGAACTGGCTTCCGGACGGCCAACCGCCTGTTTCACTTCGTCAGGGGTCATGCCCTGGATCACCGTCTTCGCAGTGATGGCCGCGACCACGGCATCGTGATGGGCCTGGTTCTTCTTCGCGGTCGCAAACAGGGCGGGATCGATGCCGGGCGGCAGGTCGGCGGGACGAATCCAGCCCATGAGGGTGTTGTTGCGGTAATTCGTTTTGAGCAGGAAACCGTCGGGGCTCATGCCCAAAAGCTCGATATTTTGTCCGGCATAAAGGGCGGCGAGGGCGGTCTGGAAATCGCGGTGCAGATAGACCGTGGCCGACGATTGCAGTGTGGCCGTGATCTTGTCCGGGAGATTGCCATCGAAATAAAGGACGCCCTGTTCGCGCAGTTCCGGGGCGATTTGCGCCTGCGCGGGGACGAAGGAAAGCGCCAGAAACAGGGCGCAACCGTACAGGAGGTGGGATCCCTTCACGACTGGAAGGTAACACGATTTTATCGGAAAGGCTAGGGTATCGATTTTCGCGGTTGGAAAGCCTGTTGGAGATTACTCTTTGACGCCTCTCGGGCCCGCTTCCCACTCCCAAGCATACAACGCATAATCGCTAGGGGCAGACATCACGGGGCCACTTTCATTTTCCGAGGCCCAAGGAGCCCGCACGAAAGCGGCGATTATGGACGGCCACAAATTCAGGAAATAGATCGAGAGAACAAAAACCGAAAATGTTGCTACGGCGACAAATTTGAATCGATTGAGAGGTGTGCGACCAAAATATAAAATGAGCACTAGGGTGAAGAAAAAGGCTGCATGAACGAGCATGCCAAACCATCGGTGGGTATAAAAGGCAGGCGCGAAGAGATCAGTGGTGCAAAGCATTGTGAAAATGGCTGCGACTATCCAACCGATAAGTATGCTCACCCAAAGGGTCAGGAAGAGGCGTGGGGACATGGCAGGGACAAGTTAGGAGTTGGCAGCTTTTTTCCGAGGCTTCCCCTTCCTCACGGGTTGTTTTTCGTCAGCATGTGGCGTGAGGATGTCGATCAAGGTCTTCTCGAGATGGGTTGCGGTGAGGGTGGCGTTGACAGAGCCTTTGCTGAGGACGATTTTGACTGCCTGACCTTCCTGGGCTTTGGCGGCTTTGGTGAGGGGATGGCCCTGTGAATCGACGACGAGGGCGTAGCCGCGGTCGAGGGTGGCTTGGGGACCGAGGGCGCGCAGACGGGCGGAAAGTTGAACAAGATGACGGCGACGGCGGTCCAGTTCGCGGGTGGGATGTTGTGCGGTCAGCCGTGCCTGAAGGAGCCGGAGCTCGTGTTGCCGGGACTGGATCGAGTTGTGCGCATTGGCATGGAGATTGTCCCGGAGATCGTCGAGACGCTGGGCCCATTGGCGGACGACCCGGCGCGGTTCGCGCAAGGCATAGCTGGAGGCGAGGCGGGACAATTGCTGGCGGTAGCCGGTCAGAATCTGGCGGGTGGTGCGGTCGAGACGGGTACGCAACTGACCGATTTCTTCGCGCCATTCGGACCAGTCGCGGGTGAGGAGTTCGGCGGCGGCGCTGGGGGTGGGGGCGCGGAGGTCGGCGACGAAATCGGCAATGGTGAAATCGGTCTCGTGGCCCACGGCGGAAATGGTCGGCAGAGAACAGGCCGCGAGGGCCCGGGCGACAACTTCCTCATTGAAGGCCCACAGGTCCTCGAGGCTGCCACCGCCGCGGGCGACGATGACGAGGTCGACGTTCTGCTCGGCGCTGAAGGCATCGATGGCTTCGGCGATTTCCTGCGCGGCACCGATGCCTTGAACGCGCACGCCGCGTACTTTGATGCGGATGCCGGGCGCGCGACGCTGCAAAATTTGGAGCATGTCCTGAAGGACGGCACCCTGGAGTGAGGTAACGACGCCGATGACTTCGGGGAAGACCGGCAGTTCGCGTTTCCGGTCGAGGTCGAAAAGATTTTCGGCCTGGAGTTTTCGTTTCAGTTCCTCGAAGCGTTGTTGGAGCGTCCCCTGGCCGCGAGGACGGACTTCGGCGACCTGGATCTGGTACTGGCCGCGGGCCTCGTAGACGGTGATGGAGCCGCGAACCAGAACGGCCTGGCCATCGGCGAGGGCGAAGCCGACGCGGCGGGCTTCGCGTTGGAACATCACGGCGGAGAGGGTGGCCGTGGCGTCCTTGAGGGTAAAATAAAGATGGCCGGAGCCGGGCGCGCGGAGATTGGAGACTTCGGCGGCGACCCAGACTTCACCGAGACCGGTCTCGAGTAAGTCGCGGATGGTGGCGGTGAGATCGGTGACGGAGACGGGATTTTGCGCAGAGGCGCCGGGAGTCTCGACTTCGAGACCGAGACTGGGTTCTTCGTTTTTTTTGCCCTTATTTTTCACTTATCAATTTGCTCGGGAGTGATCTTCTGCTGGATGCGTTCGATGCGGAGGGCGCGGCCGGTGACGGGATCGGCTTCGACGAAGACGCCATCGGCCTGGAGGCCTTCGCGGGCGATGTAGAATTTGTTGGGGAGGAGGGTACGGTACTTTTGCAGGACGCTGGGGACGTCGCGGCCGATGACGGATTCATGGGGACCGGAAAAGCCGGCGTCGGTCAGGTAGGCGGTGCCATTGGGGAGGATCTGGTCGTCGGCGGTCTGGACGTGGGTGTGAGTGCCGACGACGAGAGTGGCGAGGCCGTCACAGGCGCGGCCAAAGGCGATTTTCTCGGAGGTGGCCTCACAATGGAAGTCGACCATGATGCACGGGGTTTCGCGCTTGAGCTTCTCGATTTCGGGTTCGATGAGGAGGAAGGGATTGTCGACCTGGGGGCCCATGAAAGTACGACCGAGCATGTTGATGACGGCGAGCTTGAAGCCGTTGCCCTCGACGATGACGGAGCCATAGCCGGGGGTGCCGGCGGGAAAATTCAGGGGGCGGATGAGGCGGGGCTCGGTGGCGAAGTAGGGCATGATCTCGCGCTGGTCCCAGGCGTGGTCGCCGAGGGTAATGACGTCGGCGCCGGCGCGCATGAGGTCGACGGCGAGGCGGGGGGTGATGCCGTTGCCGCCGGCGGCGTTCTCGCCGTTGACGACGAAGAAGTCGGGTTTGTACTTCTCGCGGAGAAGGGGGATGGCGGCGCGGATGGTGTCGCGGCCGGGTTCACCAACGACATCGCCGAGGAAAATGAGTTTCATGCGGAGCTTTTTTAGACGGAATTAACGGAATTATTCGAAATTAAACGGAATTTTTTGGGAAGGGGAAGGTTGCGAAATTAACGGAAGAGGAGGGGTTAGTCACGCGGGGGTTGGAAGTATTCGGTGGGCGGGATGACGACGCACTGGCCGATGTAAATGATGTGGTTGTCGAAAAGGTCGAAGCGTTCGGCCTGGCGGGCACCGTCGTAATCCCACTCGCACACAAACTGGACGCGGCAGCGGCGGGTCTGACCCGGGGAACAGGCGATGCCTTCGAGCAGGATGCGGCATGGCCGGTATTCTCCATAATAAGAGGCAAGGCAGTCGAAATACTCGCCGGCGATTGCACTTTCTCTTCCACCTTTGGCCGCTGCATTCAGGGTAATATCGGCGAGCACGACGAGGTTGGGAGGGGGCGGCAGGAAGCTCATAAGATCAGGTTTATTCCATTTTCACGCCATTGGCGATGTCGAGGTGGGCGGCCTGGTGGGCGGGCCAGTAGCCGGCAATGAGGGCGGCGGCGATGACGGCGAGGGGGAGGGTGAGAAGGAAAGGCCAGGGGGTGGCCCAGGAAATGGTCCAGCCGAAGAAGGAGACGTTGATGACGAAGCTGAGGATGTAGGCGAGGACGAGGCCGGCGATGATGCCGAGGAAGGAGCCGAGCAGGCCGATGATGGCGGCTTCCCAGAGGACGAGGGCCTCGATCTGGCGTTGCGAGGCGCCGACGGCGCGGAGGATACTGATCTCGCGTCGGCGCTCGGTGACGAAGATGGTGAGGCTGAGAAAGATCCCGAGCGCAGAGATGATGATGCCGATGGTCTGCAAAATGTAAGTGACGGAGAAAGTTTGGTCGAAGATGCGGAAGATCTGCTCGCGCAATTCCTGGTTCGACTTGATGAGGTAATCGCCGTAGGGGGCGATCTTCGGGCGGAGCAGGGCCTGGAGTTGAGGGCCGGTCACGCCCGATTTCTTGTCGATGTAGATGCCGATGCCGTTGATGGAGGTGTCCTGCCAGTATTTCTTGTAGAGTTGCCAGTCGACGAGGATGACGCCGCCCTCGGTGGTGTAGTCGACGTAGACGCCGGCGATCCTGAAGTCGCGCTTTCCAGTGGGCGTGGCGAGGTTGATGGTGTCGCCGAGGCCGAGGTGGAAGCGGCGGAAAAAAGGCTGGCTGACAAGGACGGCACCGTGGTCGATGGCAGCGTCGAAGGCTGCTTTGGGATCGCCCTGGGTGAAGTCGAGACGTTCGATGTCGCGGGTGATGCCGAGGCGGACACTGGCAAGCTTGACGGTTTCGCTGTTGAGTTTGACGAACAACTCGCGAAAGGAATCATAGGTGATCCCGGGTGTGGAGGCGACAACCTGCTCGACCTCGGGGCGGATCAGTTCGCGGTTACCGATGATCAGGTTGGCGGCAGGAGCGATAACGAGGTCGGACTGGACGGAGCGGCTGAGCCAGGCTTCGACCGTGGTGCGGAAGCTGAAGATCATGGTCGAGATGCCGACGACCATGGCGAGCGCGACGACGAGGGAGGCGATGGCCATCGAGGTGCGGTGAAGCGACTGGGCGAAATGGCCAAACGCGATCCGGGCCATGATTGAGGGCGGTTGGGCGTAACGGGAAAAAAGCTGGCAAAGGGTGGGGACAAAGAAGGCGAAACCCAGAAGAGCGAAGAGGGCAGAACCGAAGCTGAGCCAATTAGGGCCGAAGTGGAGGCTGATCTGGGCGACGAGCACGGAGAGGACCAAGAGACCGAGTCCGACGGCGAGCCAGCGTCCTGTGCCGCGGGCGCGTGCTTCCTCGAGATGGCCGACGCTGAGGGCCTCCACCGGTGAGATGGTGGCGGCTTCGCGGGCGGGGAACCAGGCGGCGAGGGCGACCGCGCCGAGACAAAGGACGAGCGCGGCCAGCATGGCCCATGGGGAGACAAAAAGATTGTGGATGCTGGAAAGGATATAGAGGGAGGTGATGGTCTGCGAGACCGCGCCGACGAGTTGTCCCGCCATGACCACGCCGAGGATGAGGCCGAGAATGGAGCCGGCGAGGCCGAGGACGAGCGCCTCGGCGATGAAAAGAAACTGAACCTGGAGCCCGCTGAGGCCGAGGGCGCGGAGAACGCCGATCTCATGGCGGCGGCGGACGACGGCGGTGGCGACGGTATTATAAATAAGGAACATGCCGACGAGCAGGGCGATGAGGGAGAGGGCGGTGAGGTTGAGCTGGAACGCGCCGATCATTTTCTCGATCTGGCGATTGCGGCGGTCGGGGGCCTGGACGATGACGCCGGGGGAGAGTTTCTGGCGGAGATCGGCGCAGACGGCGTTGAAATCGGCCCCGGGCTTGAGCAGGGCGGAGATGCGGGTGAGTTTGCCGCCGTGCAGGAAATTTTGCTGCACATTGGCGATATCCATGACGGAGAGATGCTCGTCGGCGCCGGGGGCGTCCTCGCCGAAGTCGAGGATGTAGCCAACGTGGAAGGTCTCGGTGCCGGTCTGGGTCTCGACGCGGAGCTTGTCGCCGATCTTGAGATGGAGCCGCTGGCTGAGCTTGCGGGTGAGGGCGATGACGTGAGGGTCGCGGAGGAACTGGGTGATGTCGGGGCTTTCGCCCTGGGCGTCGTGCAACTGGAAGGTGCGGAGCGGGCCGTTGGAAAAAATGTCGACGCCGAGGATCTGGAGATATTCGCCGGGGAAGTCGGTGAGACTGGCGACGTCTTCCACCGTGGGCGTGGCGGCGGCGATGCCAGGTTCGCTGTCGACGATGGGGTAGGCGTGCTCGTCGAAACGGAGGCCGTCGCCAATGATTTCGAGGTCGGCCTTGCCGGCGACGATGTCGACGGAGGCGCGGAAGGACTCGAGGGCGCTGTGGTTGACGATCTGGATGCTGAGGAAGACGGTGACGCCGAGCGCGATGCCCACGATGTTCAGCGCGGTGAGCGCCGGGTGCCTGGCGAAGTAGCGGAGGCTGTGGGTGAGGAAGAGGCGGAGCATTCGGAACTTTTTTAGACGGGATTAACGGAATTACTTAAGGGGAAGTTACCGGAATTTTGGTTGGGAGGGGAAGGTTTTGCACGGAGGACTGAATAGGGTTGAAAAGGGGGAGGAGAATTCTGCTGACAGAAAGGTCAACGAGGGGGCGATTATTTTCCGGAGCGCTGATCCTTCGACAAACTCAGGATGACGAGTTTGGAGAGGAAGTTTTAATTTGGTCTCGCCAATGGAGGGGAGTTGTTTTGAATACGGGGATGGCAAAACTTGGACCGCAGGTGGGGATTATCATGGGGAGCACTTCCGATTGGAAGACGATGGAGGCGGCGGCGATCCTTTTGAAGGAGTTTGGGGTGCGCTTTGAGAAGAATGTGGTCTCGGCGCACCGGACGCCGCACTGGCTGGCGGAGTATGCGGGCAAGGCGATGGGGCGCGGCCTGCAGGTGATCATTGCCGGCGCGGGGGGCGCGGCGCATTTGCCCGGGATGGCGGCGGCGTTCACGACACTTCCCGTTCTGGGCGTGCCGGTGGAGAGCAAGGCGCTGAAGGGACTGGATTCACTGCTTTCGATTGCGCAGATGCCGGCGGGAGTGCCGGTGGGGACGCTGGCGATTGGGGTGCCCGGAGCGAAGAATGCGGCGTTGCTGGCGATTTCCATCCTGGCGTTGAAGGACGAGAAGATACGGCGTGTGTGGGAGTATTATCGCGCGAAGCAGACGCGGACGGTGTTAAAGGCGAAGTTGCCGAAATAGGGCGCGACATTCAGCGAAAGATATTATGAGATAGCGGTCGGCGGTCATAGACCGCCACTACAGGCTGAACTGATCTTTCGACTTCGCTACGCTTCGCTCAAGATGACGATTTGAAAATGAAAAACGAACCGATATTGCCGGGATCGACGATTGGCTGCCTGGGGGGCGGACAATTGGGGCGGATGTTTGCCCTGGCGGCCCGGAAGATGGGGTATCGCGTGCATACGGTGGACCCGATGCCGGACAGTCCGACGGGGCAGATCTCGGACCGGGAATTCAATGTGCCGTTCACGGACATTCCGACGCTGCTGGAATTCGCGGCGGGCGTGGATGTGGTGACGTACGAGTTTGAGAATATTCCGGTGGCGGCGCTGGATGCGCTGGGGCCGAAGGCGGTGCTGCGGCCGGGACGCGATGTACTTTACACGACGCAGAACCGGCGGCGGGAGAAGGAATTTTTGCAGAAGAACAATTTTCCGGTCGCGCCTTTCCGCGTAGTGACGAGCGAGGCGGAACTGCGCGAGGCGGTGACGGCGCTGGGGATTTATTGCGTGTTGAAGACGGCGGACTTTGGTTACGACGGCAAGGGACAGCAGAAGCTGAATGCCGAGAGTGACTTGGCCGAGGTCTGGAAGAAGCACGGTGCGCCCGTGGGCGTGGTGGAGGCATGGATTTCGTTTGCGGCGGAGCTTTCCGTCGTGGTTTCGCGCGGGGTGCCGGGGCCGGATGGGGTGAGTCCCGTGCAGGTTTTTCCGCCGACGCTGAATGTGCATGAGAACCATATCCTGGCGACGTCAGTGGCCCCGGCGCCGCTGGCGGACAGCATCATCGCGCGCGCGCAACATTTGGGCGCGCATATCGCGGAGAAGCTGGACGTGGTGGGATTACTGGCGGTGGAGTTTTTCCTGACGAAGCGCGGTGATTTGCTGGTGAATGAACTGGCGCCGCGGCCGCATAATTCGGGGCACTATAGTTTCGATGCGTGCGTGACGAGTCAGTTTGAGCAGCAATTGCGCGCGGTGTGCGGTCTGCCGTTGGGTGAGACGCGATTGTTGTCGCCGGTGATCATGCGGAATCTTTTAGGCGATGTCTGGGGCAACGGGACACCCGACTGGTCGGCGTTGCTGGCGTTGCCGGGGCTGCGATTGCACCTTTACGGCAAGAGCGAGCCGCGGGTAGGGCGCAAGATGGGGCATTATTGTGTGCTGAGTCCGACGATGGAGCAGGCGTGGGAGATCGATGCGCAGGCGCAGAAGATCTTGAAGGGCTGAGGAACGAGGACACACAACATCTTGTGGTGGGTGTCAGAACAGCTTGCATAAGTGCTAGTGGTTGTGATATTCATAAGCAACCCACCACTACAGGTAGATGCGTTGCCCCAAATGTCAGGCTCAGGATGATAAGGTTATCGATTCTCGCGCCATTAAAGATGATACCGTGATTCGGCGCCGGAGGGAGTGTCTTGCTTGCGAGCACCGGTTTACGACGTATGAGGAGATTGAACGGGAGGACATACGGGTCCTGAAGCGGGATGGGCGGTACGAGGCGTTTGACCGGCGGAAAATGACGGCCGGGATCGATAAAGCTTGCGAAAAAAGGCCGGTAAGCCGGGAAATGATTGAGCGGACGGTGAACGAGATGATTGATGAATTAATCAAAGCTCATGGCGATGAAATTCCGACCAAAGCGGTCGGGGACAAGATCATGCAGCATTTGCGGCGGCTGGATGAGGTGGCCTATGTCCGATTTGCGTCGGTGTACCGGAAGTTCCGGGACATCAAGGAATTTGTCAACGAAGTGCAGAGTCTGACCTTGGAGTCCTAAGCACATGATTGCCTTACCCCAACGCCTCCCCCACGTGATCTGGAAGAATGACCGGCTGGTGCCGCTGTCGGAGGGCTGGCTGGCGGAGTCGATCGAGCATGCCGCGGCGGCGGCGGGGCATCATCGCTGGCACCTGGCGCCGGAAGTGGCGCGGGCGATTGCGGTCTACCTGGAAGATGATTGGGTGGCCCCGGCGTTGACGCTGGACAACCTGCGCGACATGGTGCGGCGTTCGCTGGAGGGGATCGGATATAACGACATTGCGCAGAAGAGTCTCATTGTGCCGCCGAGAGTTTCGATTTCGCTGATGGAGATTGCGGTGCGGGCGCCTTACGAGATCGAGTTTTATCCGATGTTGAAAGAGCGGCTGGGCGATGCGGCGGAGGTGCAGGTGGCCGGGGTGCGGTTGGAGGGACTGCGCGATTGCACAAAGATCCTTGATGCGGCGGGACGTTGGCGGCAGACGTGCGAGCGGATCAATGACGAGATCATCCATTTTTGCCGGATGTATATTCACCGGAACATGCCGCGGACGGTGGACCTGGTGATTCAGTAGAGTGCTGGTTCTTCGGGATAAGGTCATATCGAGGCGATAGGCCTGATGAGTGAACATACCGTCCGCATTGTCGCGGAATTGACGGGACATTGTTACTTGATCGGGCTAGCCAGAGGACGGAGGATTTGGCACGGTTGCGGCTCCACCCCCCCCCAGCAAGCAACACTTATGGAATCCAATTTGAATACCACGACCATCGGTACGCACGAAAAGGCAACGCAGATCAATCTTGATAAGCGGTTTTACGGGACGTTTGCCGAGATCGGGGCGGGGCAGGAAGTGGCGCGGTGGTTCTTCCGGGTGGGGGGAGCGTCGGGCACGCTGGCGAAGACAATTTCGGCCTATGACATGGCCTTCTCGGATGCGATTTATGGCAAGGGCGAGCGGTATGTGAGCCAGCCGCGATTACTGAACATGCTCGATTACGAGTTCAAGCTGCTGATCGAGCGGCTGGGCGAAAAGCGGGGCGCGACGACGTCGTTCTTTGTTTTCTCAGACACGGTGTCGGCGCGGAATTATTTTGGGACGAACGAGTGTCACGGCTGGATGGGGATCAAGTTCCAGTTGCAGCCGCAGGCCGAGCCGAGCGAAATCATCATTCACGTCAACATGCTGGACAAGGAGAACCTGCAACAGCAGGAGGCGCTCGGGACGATCGGGGTGAACCTGACTTATGGGGCGTTTTATCTCCACAGCGAGCCGGAGAAGTTGATTGCGTCGCTGCTGGACGGGCTTTCCACGTCGCGGATCGAGGTGGACATGATCAAGTTCCTTGGGCCGTATTTCAATAATGTCGACAATCGCCTGATGGCGTTGCAGCTGGTCGAGAAGGGGCTGTCCAACGCAGCGTTGATTGGCGCCAAAGGCGAGGTGCTTCAGCCCTCGGAGGTCCTGCACAAGAAGCCGATTTTGGTTGAGCGCGGGAGTTTTCGTCCGGTGACGTACGTGAACCTCGACATGCTTGACGGCGCGCGGCAGCAATTTCTCAACCACGCAAAAGTGAAGGAGAGCGAGATTGTCGAGTTGATGGAGATCACGATGAGTAACCTGCTGACCACGGGTTCGATCGATCATCGCGACTTTCTGGCCCGCGCCGACACGATCAATGCGGTGGGCAAGATGGTGCTGATTTCCAATTACGCGGAATATTACAAGCTGGCGGCCTACATGCAGCGCTACACGAAGAGCGAGATCGGACTGGTGCTGGGCATTCCGAATCTCAAGGAACTTTTCGACGAGAAATACTATGAGTTGCTGGAGGGGGGCATCCTCGAATCGTTCGGGAGGCTCTTCAAGAACGACCTCAAGCTTTACGTTTATCCGTTCATGGATCCCGCATATCCGGAACTGACGACGATCCACAACATGGATGTGCCGGAGCACGTGACGCATTTGTTCAAACACCTGTTGCAGAGCGGATACATCGAGCAGATCGACAAGGTGCACAAGGAGTATATGTCGATCTTTTCGCGGGCGATCCTGGCGAAGATCCGGGCGCACGATCACTCGTGGGAGAAGTTGGTGCCGCCGGAAGTGGCGGCGTGCATCAAGGAGAACCACTTTTTCGGGTACGTTTCGTAATCCGAGACATCCAGACAGAGGAGGTGGTGTCGGTCTGCGCTTCCCTTGGTATGAAAAGGGGTTATAGAATTGTCTGATGCCGAAAGGTAATCCCAGCAACAAAGCTTCCCGTCTGAAAGGCCGGTCGATTTTTTTTGGCGAACCGGCGTTGCTGGCGATATTGGTGGCGGTCTTGGTGGTGGGGATGGCGTGGCTGGCCCAGAGACTTCTCTGGGACTATGCGGTGCAGGATGCGGCGCAAGACCAGATGGCCCAACTGGACCCCGACTCGTATCTGATCGAATCGCGCTTGCGGGCGCGGGCCAATGACCTGTTTTTCCTGAAGCATGTTGCGGAGCAGGAGCTGGCCCACAACCCGAAGGCCTCGCTGGTCAACGACAGCCTGCGGAGCGCGGTGACGACGATGATGCTGGCGCGCAGTCAATATGATCAAGTGAGGTTGCTCGATCTCTCGGGGCGCGAGGTCTTTCGCTACAACTGGAAGGACGGCGAGCATCCGCTGGAAGAGGCGACTGCTTCCGAGCTGCAGGACAAGTCGAACTATCCATATTACCGGGAGACACTGGCAGCCCCGGCAGACACGGCGGTGTTCTCGGCACTCGACCTGAACGAAGAGCGCGGAAAAGTTGAGCAGCCGTTCAAACCGGTCTTGCGGGTCAGCGGGCAAATTGTCGGACCGGACGGCAAGCCGAGGGGCCTGCTGGTATTGAATTATCTTGGCGACCAACTCTTGCGCGAAGCCAGGCAACAGATGAACCAGCCGCGGCCCAATTTGCTCCTGAACGGGGAGGGGTACTGGCTGGTCAGCCCTGACCGGTCGATGGAGTGGGGCTTCATGTTCCCGGAAAAAAAGGGAAGCAACTTCAGGGCAGAGAACCCGGACCTGTGGAAGAAAATAACATCCCGAAAATCGGGTTGGGTCGACGAGGAAGGATATCTTTATTGCTTCCGAAACATCGACCTTCTGGAGGTGATTGCCGACAGCCCTCCGTTGCGCATGCCTGTTGCAGGCAGCGAACGCTTGCGGTGGATCCTGCTGGCCAAGATACCGAACGCGGTCATCTGGGAGAGTGTGCAGGGCATTCGCCGCGTCATCTGGCTGACCTGTGCTGTAGCCCTGATCGTTCTGGTTCCGTTGGTTTGGTTTGGGGGCATCAGCCTTGAGCGCCGCCGAGAGGATGTGCGCGAGGTACGGGAGGCGCGGACAATGCTCGACAGCGTCATCGAGACTTCCCCGCATGGCATCACCGTCATGGAAGCGATCCGTGATGCAAATAAGCGGATCATCGATTTGCGGCTGGTCCTTTCCAACAGGATGGCGACCGAGCTTCTTGGGCATGACCTGACAACAGCCCGGGAAGAAGGACGGACGATGCTCCAGGACCATCCCGAGAGCAAGGAGAACGGGGCCTTCGTCCGTTTCTGCGGGGTGATCGAGACCGGGAAACCGGTTGTTTTTGAGGAGCTTTACGAAAAAGAAAATGTCCGGAAATGGCTTTCTATCCGCGCAGCCAAGAGGGAGGACGGCGTGGTGGTGACGCTGGTCGATATCAGCGAGCGCAAAGAGGCCGAGGAGAAGCTGCGCCAAAGCGAATTGATCCAACGCATGGCCGGGCGGATGTCGAAAGTGGGTGGATGGACAGTGGATTTTCCCAGCCGCACTGTCCATTGGACGGAGGAGGTCTACAGCATCCACCAGATGCCACACGATTATCAACCAACAGTGGATGACGGAGTGAATTTCTACGCACCGGAATATCAGGATCTCATTCGCAACGCTTTTGAGAAATGTGCGCGGGAAGGAACTCCTGTCGACGTCGAGGCGGAGGTCATCCCGGCGAAGGGAAGTCGCATTTGGGTCCGAACCACCGGTGAGGCTGAATTCCAGGAAGGCAAGCTGAGGCGGGTCGTGGGAGCGCTGCGGGACATTACGGAGTCCAAGCAGGCGCTTCTCCGGGAGCAGGAATTGCGGCTCAAGGCCCAGTCGGCGGAGCGGGCGAAGAGCGAGTTTCTGGCGGTGATGAGTCATGAAATCCGCACGCCGATGAACGGGGTCATCGGCATGACGAGCATCCTGGCCGATACGGCCCTGACCGAGGCCCAGCGGGACTGCGTGAATACCATCCACGCGAGCGGCGAGGCGTTGTTGACGGTCATCAACGATATCTTGGATTTCTCCAAGATTGAATCGGGGAAACTGAACCTGGAGAGTAGACCCTTTAATTTACGGCAGTGCGTGGAGGAGACGCTCGATCTTTTTGCCGTCCAGATCCGGAAGAAAAAGCTCGAGGCGGCCTACCTGATCGCCCCGGAAGTTCCGCCCAACCTAATCGGCGACTCGAACCGGCTCCGGCAAATTTTGCTTAACCTGATCGGCAATGCCGTCAAATTTACCGACCGTGGAGAAATCACGCTAAAGGTTCGATATCAAAGTCATGATGAGAAGGGCTTTCATCTCCTCTTTTCCGTCACCGATACCGGGATCGGCATTTCGCGGGAAGGGGCTGAAAAGCTCTTCCAATCCTTTCAACAGGTGGACAGCTCAACGACGCGGCGCTACGGAGGCACCGGCCTCGGATTGGTCATCAGCCGCCGGCTGGCGGAATTGATGGAAGGCCGGATGTGGGTGGAAAGCGAACCGGGCGCTGGCTCGACCTTTTTCTTCACGGTGATCCTCAAGGCCGCCTCCCTCGGTGGGGCTTTGGAGACGACTGAACCAGTGACCCTCAATTCCTGCAAGGTCCTGATCGTGGATGACAACGCCACCAACCGGCACATCCTGGAGCTCCAGTTGAAAGCCTGGGGCATGATCCCGGTTTCCGCCTCCTCCGGGAAGGAGGCCCTCGAGAAGTTAAAAGAGAGCCGTTTTGCAGTGATCCTGCTTGATTTGCAAATGCCGGAAATGGACGGAGTCACCCTGGCGAGAGAGATTCGTAAAAGCGAACAAGTGCCGCTCATTCTTCTCTCCTCGTCAGGTGAGGTGGAAATCGGGGAGGCGGGGAGCCTTTTCCAGTTCCAGGTCCCCAAGCCGGTCAAACAATCGCTGCTTTTTGACACGTTACAGCGAGTGGTCGGCCAGACCGGTCTGAGCGGTAGAAAAATCGCCGTGAAGCAGTTCGACCATGGGATGGCCGCCCGCCATCCTCTGCGCATCCTGCTGGCGGAAGACAATTCGGTCAACCAGAAGGTCGGCTTGCTGATGCTGGGTAATTTGGGTTACCGTGCCGATATTGCGGACAATGGCCTTCAGGTCCTGAAGGCGGTGAAGAAGGTGGCCTACGATTTGATTTTCATGGACATTCAGATGCCGGAAATGGATGGCATTGAGGCCACCCGCCAGCTTCAGGAAACGTTGGGCGAGCGGTGCCCCTTTATTGTCGCCCTGACGGCCAACGCCCTGGAGGGTGACCGGGAAAAGTTTCTCGCCCTAGGGTTTGACGAGTATGTGAGCAAGCCACTCAGCCCGGCCAAGCTCCAGGCTGCGTTGGAAAAGGTGCCGCGAACCAACGCCTCATAAACAAGGGTTTCAGATGATGTGCCGCACCGCTTCACGTTTCACGCTCATCGCCTGGTTGGGGGTAATCATGGTCTTGCCTGGTCGCGCGTGGGACCCGGACGGGCACCAGATCGTCGCGACGATTGCGTTTGACCGACTTAACCTCAAGGCGCGAGCGGAGGTCCAGGCGCTCGCGATGCAGGTCGCCGGGCCGAAGGGAAAATATGATCCGATCACGATTGCGTGCTGGATGGACGATCTCCGGCAACATGACCCGAACCTGCCCTATCACGGGCTCTTTTTTCCGTGGCACTACGTCGACTTTGGACTTAGTTCCTCCGATCCGAGACCTCCGCTGGAGCCGGGACAGGACAATGAGACGAGCGGGAATATCATCACGGCCTTGAAGCGGGCCATGGTGGTCCTGCAGGGCGGAACCGATCCGTATATCAAGTCGAAGGCCATGGCCTATGCGATCATTATGCATCTCGTGGGAGATATTCATCAGCCTTTGCATGCCGGCACGGCCTATTTTCAGATGCCGAGTGGACGTTGGCAGAATGATGCCGGCGGCAACCGGGTAGCGATCGTGAACGGCCCGGAAATCGAGCCCAAATACAACCTGCATTACTTCTGGGACGCGGCCTGGCGTACGTCGTTTGACGAGAAGTCGGGGCGGGTGGTGGTCGATTTGCACTATGAAAACTGGGAGCGTCACAATGCCAATGTGGTGAAGGCCCTGGCCGAGGAGCTGGAAATTGCCGACAAGCCAGCGCCTGCCACCAGCTTGGCGACCGATTTTGCGGCATGGGCGGAGGAGAGCAATCAACTGGCGCGGGACGTGGTCTATCCCCGGCTGACGTTCACGGAAAATCACCGGGAAGCGAGAATCAGCGCGGAGTATGTGACCATGGCCAATCCCATGGCCCGGCGACGGATAGCCCTGGCCGGATACCGGCTGGCCGCGTTGCTGAATGCGACCTTGGGGGCGGCGAGACCGGGGCCAATTCCGCCGTCGTACCCGGCGGGGCCTCCCAGTCTCAACGTGTCGGATGAGAGCGTGGTAACTCCGGCAAAAAAATAAGTCAGAACCCGGGACCGGTCTGCGATTGATTCAAGTGTGCTTATGGGAATGAGTGGGTTAAAAGCTTGGCCATGCGCATGGGGCTTGTCTTGAGGAGTTGTTGCCTGAAGGCCCGGGTATTGACCGGGATGCTGGCGCTGCTGCTGACTCTGGCGTACGCAGAGGACACGGCCATCCACGAGGACGTGGTGCAGCGGTACGAACAGATCCTGGAGCGGGCGCCGGTCGAGGGGCCTTCGTTTGACAAGTTGCTGCAGCTTTACCAGGAGAGCGAGGGGCTGGAGAAACTCGACGAACGATGGACGCCCTGGTCGACCCAACCGGGGGCGAAGGGTGCGATCTACTCGCTGTTGCGGGGACTGCTGGCGGACCGGATGGGCAAGACCGAGGCGGCGCGGAAACTGTTGCAGACCGCGGCGCAGGCGCAGCCCGATGATTTTCACGGCTGGAAGGCGCTGGGTGACTTTGAGGTGAGGCAGGGCAAATGGGCGGATGCGATTGCGGCCCTGCAAAAGGGACTTGCGACTCCGGTAACGGGAGAGGACCGACTGGCGCTCTATCGCAAGCTGGGGCAGGCGCAGGAACGGAACCTGGATGTGCCGGCGGCACTGGTCACCTGGCAGAAGATGGTGGAGGAATTTCCGAAGAACACCTTTGCGCTGGAGGCAGCGGGCGGAGCGGAACTTGATGCCGAGCAATTCGACGAGGCAACGAAGACTTTCCAGAAACTGGTCGACCTGACCGAGCCGAACAGCATGAACCGGGTGCAGGCGCTGATGCATCTTGCGGAGGTGGACGACCGGCAGGGGAAGACGGAGGCGGCGGTGCATGATTACGAGGCAATCCTGCCGTTGACAGCGCAGGCGAGCTGGCTCAACCGGGAATTGCGGGCGCAGATTGAGCAGATTTATCGGCGGCAGGACGACCTGGCGGGACTGGCGACCTATTACCAGAAGTGGACGCAGGACAATCCGAAGGACGTTGAGGCGCTGTTGCTGCTGGCCGGGACGTGGAATGAATTGGGAAAGAAGCCGGAGGCGCTCGAGGTGCTGCGCAAGATCGCCGCGCTGGCACCGGACCGGCATGAGGTGCGCCAGAGTCTCGCCGAAGCATTGGTGGAGGCCAAGCAGTACGACGAAGCGATCACGGTGCTGACAGCGTTAACGGCGGATGATCCGACCGAGCCGCGGTATTGGGTGACGATGGGGAATGCGCTTTGGCTCAAGACACAGCCCCCGACGCCTGAGAGTAAAAAGACGGTGCTGGACGCGTGGGCGCATATTGCACCGGCGGATTCGAAGGACGTCGCGGCGATCCTGCAGGTGGCGGATATCTGCCACGACCACGGCCTCAACGACGAGGCGCTGGCGGGATACCAGCGGGCGCTGGCGTTGACGCCGGATGCGAGCGACATCCGGGAAAAAGCGGTGAAGCTGCTGGTCGAGATGAAGAGGCCCGAAGAGGGATGGAAGCTGCTCGATCAGATGACGGACGGGAACCTGGCCACGGCGGCGAATTATCTCAAGCTGGCGGCGTTGGACCGGCAATTCGACCGCAAGGAAGCGGCGACGGCCGCCGTGCAGAAGGGGCTGGCGTTGGAGCCGGGGAATTTCGATTTGCTTTCGCTGCAATGGAGCATGCTTGCCGAGGCACAGAAGTGGAGCGAGTGCGTGGCGCTCTTTGACAAGCTGAGCGCCGCCGCGCCGAACGCCTATTTTACCGATCAACTGGAGGCGCGGCAATTGCAGGCGCTGACGTCGGCGGGAATGTTTGACGACGCGGAGAATAAACTGCACGCCAAGCTGGGCGCGGACCCGGGGCTGACCGAGGGCGAACTGCGCTTGCTGTTACGGATGATGGTCCAGAAAGCGGACGCGGATATCACCAAGGCCTTTGACGAGGCGCACCGGCGTTTTCCGCAATCGGTGGGGCTGATGCGGATTGAGATCGATTACGACCGTCATGCTGGAAATCACGAGGCGGCGGTGGCCGGATTGCAGAAATTGATCGAGACAGTCCCAGCGCAGAAGGCGGACTGGCTGGGCGAGATCGTCCGGGTGCGGCGGGAGCAGGGTAACCTGGACGAGGCGTTGAAGATGGCGCAACAGATCATCGCGACATCGCCCGCGAGTGCGGATGGCTATCTCCTTTATGCGGACATTGCGCTGGCGGCGGGAAAGCCGGACGAGGCGGTGACAAAGCTCCAAGCAGCGATCAAGCTAAGCGACAAGCCGAACGAGGTCCGGCAACGGCTGGCACGTTACTATTTCGACTCGGGACAGGCGGGGAAAGCGCGGACGATTTACGATGAGGCCTTCGCCGCTGCGGAAACGCCGCAGGACAAGCTGACGATTGTGCGGGCCATGGCGATGGCTTATTTTCAGGACGGGCAGATCGAGGAATTGATCAGCCGGTTCAAGAAGGAGCAGAGTTCAGAGGAGGGAGGGTGGAGGTACGGGCTTTATCTCTCGGCCATCGACGAGCAGATGCAGGACTATGGCGGGGCGCGGAGGGAACTGGCGAAGTCGCTGGCGGTCCGGCCCAACGATACGGCGTTGCTTCGCTCGCTGATTGGTCTGGCGGAAAGGGAGAACGACCGGGGTGAGTTACTGCGTTATCGGGAGATGCTGGTGACGGCAGATCCGACCTCTGCGAATCAAATCGCGCTGGCGAACGAATATGCGCTCCAGGAAAAACCGGAGGACGCGTGGCGGATTGTGCAGAAGAATCTCGACGAGGTGGCCAAGGACCCGATGGCGTGGAAGGACGTGTTGAATCAAGTCACCGACCCGGCCTACCAGACCAAGGTGAAGAGCGTGCTGGAGGGGGCGATCCGGACGAAGGGCGATTCGTTCGAGGGAAAATTCGCGCTGGTTCAGTTCCAGATGCAACAGGGCGACATTGAAGGCGCGAAAGGAACGCTGTGGGAAATCATGGCGCAACCGTTACCGGTCGCAACGATGCCCAAGGCCGGTTCGACGCCGAAAACGCCCGCGCCAGCTTCGACGATCAATAGCTTCTACCAGAGCCCGATGATGCAGCGGGCATCCCAATCGTATGTGGCGATCAACGAGGCGCAGCAACTGCTGTCGCAATCGCAACAACGCAATCAGTTGCAGGGCCGAGGCTACCGGTCACGAATGTACAACCGGATGAGCATGCTTTCGGGGGCGGGAGTCACGACGACGCTGGATCCGGCGGCGATCCGGGACCATTCCCTGATTTATCTTTCCCTAATCGCGGTGCAGGAGCAAAAGGCCACCGAATTCCTGAAAGACCTGGAGGCCAAACTGGATGCGTGGCATTGGTCGGCGTCCGAGAAACTGATTGCCTATATGTTGATCCAGGCGCGGGAACCGCTTCTGCAAGGGATCGAGCAACAGGCCGCATCGGGGAGTCCGGACAAGGACCTCGATCAGTTTTGCTACCTGGCCTGTCAGCAATTTCTGGGACCGAATAGTGATCCCGAGGTGCGCAAGCGAGGAGAGGCGGCGCAAAAGATCCTGTCGGCACGGCTGGCGCAGGATCCTCAATTCAAGAGTTATCTCACGATGAACGAGATCGGGCGTCTGGGTGCGGACACGACGCCGGAGGGAATCGCCAAGCGGAAGGCGGCGGTGGCTGAATACGTGAAGACGCTGGACCGTCAGGATCCGCAGCAATTGTTCGAGGTACTTCAACTTTACGGCGAGGTGGGGGACTGGGGGGAGATCAAAAAGACGGTGGATGAACTTGCTGCGATTCCACTGTCGAAGTGGAACGCCACCACGTTGCAACAGCTCAGTTATTTCCCGGCAGGCATTCTCCAGCAGGCGACCACGACGAAAGAGACAATGCCGAAGGAAGTCCTGCCGGTGGTGATGGAGTTGCTGAAATTGGGCTATCCGGCCACGCAGCCGAATGCCGCCCTTCCGACCAATGGGACGTCGCTATTGACCATGGCGGGCGGAATCACCATCAGTACCGGCGCGTACGGAATCTACAACCAGAACACTTTTCCGCCGCCGAACCGGTATTTTCCGCCGAACCGGGTCGGGACGCTGGAGCCGATGTACCAGCAATTGAAGGCGAGGGACATGATGCCCGCGATGTACGCCGCGCTGGACGAGCAGGAGAAGGAGTTCGCCGACTGGCGAAAGATCTACCCGCAGCTGATGCGCATCTATTTTCAGTGGTGGGACAATAAGCATGACGACTCGGTGGCCTCCGTCCGCAAGCTGATTACCCAGGACCCATCGGACGAATGGCGGATGCTGCTGGCGAAGATGCTGGAGTTGGACAAGAAATACGATGATGCCATTGCCGCGCTTGAGGGCATCTCGGCGCGGTACGGCCCCACCTACATCCAGGCGCAGAAGCAAATGCTGCATGTAGCGCGCCTCGGCCAGAAAAACGACGCCGGGCAAAAAGCCGCGCTTCGGTTACTTGCGCTGCATCTGCCGCAGCAGGAGCAGTTGCAGCTCATGGACGACATGCAAAACGTGGGGATGAAGGACAAGGCCGCGGAGATCATGAAGAAACAGTCCCAGGGTAATCCGGCAGTGAGCAGCCGGATCGCGGCGCAGCAGGGTAACAACCAATTAATGCAGACGTTGAACGAGGCGGTGCGGCACAACGACCAGGCGAAGGCGGCGGACTTGGCCCGGCAGATCCTGAACCACGATCCGATGGCCCCGCAGATGGGAAATGAGAACTATCTCCGCACCCAGGCTCTCGCCGCGCTGAAGAAGTCGGGGCAACTGAATGATTATCTTCAGGATGTCGTGAAGCAACTGGCGGCGGCCCCGGACTCGTCGCGGCTCAACTGGCTCGTGGCGGAGGCCTATGCCAATGCACCGGACACGGTTGAGGATAGGCAGGGGCAATCGCTGAAGTATTTCAAGAAAGTCGCCGAACTGAACCCGAAGAATACGGCCCTGTTGCTTCAGATCGCCGACCGTTTCCGGCAGGCCCATCAACCGGAGGCCACCGCCGACCTGTACATGTCGATCCTGAAGAACGATTTTCCCAACGCGATGAACCAGTTTGGCAACATGCAGCAGGCCTTCGGGGAGGCCAATCGCTTGCCGGAGTTCGTAAAGATCATCACCGACTGGACGTCGCCCCCGATGAATCCGATCGGTGGTGGTGGCCCGGATATGTACTACGTGCTGATCCAGGTCGGGAGCCAGTTGAAACAGAGCAATCATTTGCCGGAAGCGGAGCAGGTCTATCGCAAGGCGCTGACAGTGGACACCTACCAGTCCAAGCAGGATGGCGTGACGGCGCTGGCTCAGTTGTTGATGGATCAGGGGCATCGGGACGAGGCGGCGGCGGAGCTCGAAAAATGGGTGCTCCAAAAAAGTACACCAGCGGCGCCGCCCCCGATCATGGGTTTCAATGTCCCCGTGCAGAACCAAAACAATTGGTTCCAGAACCTGAGTTGGAGTTCCAACGGCATCATGATGTCGCCTTCGATTCATTTCCTGGAAATGGCCGACGCTCTCGGCTTGTCCCCGAAATTGCGGCAGGTGCTGAAAGAAAAAGCGGCGCAGAATACCTCGAAACAGGGTGGACAGATTGATTCCAACCAGATGGCTGGCATTGCGCTGGCGATCATCGGGCGCGATGCCAGCTACCGGACCGAGGTTGAGCAACTTCTGAAGGACGTTTCGTCCGTTCCGCAAGGCGCGCTCATCAACGCCAACTCCCTGCTGATTCTCGGCCAATTATTGGAGAAGTGGCCGCAGGAACGGCCCATGGCCATGCGTTTGACCAAGGTGGTTTACGACGGAATGCCCGCCTCACAGGGGTATTTCTCGGTCCAGAATTTTGCGCTCATGCAAATCCTTCGTCTGGCGCAGGCATCGGGTGATCACAAGCTCGCGCAGGAATTGTTGCATAAGCGGGCCGAGCTGGTACGTCAGCAACGTATCAGCAATCCGAATCAGGTGCCATTGGACCAGGTGCTCTCGCTGCTCCAGGCCCTGCTCGCCGAGGGACTGCTCAAGGAGGCCACCGATTTGATCGGGGACGTCAAGGCCGATCCCCAGTTGGCGAACGGAAACTCCTATTTCAGCCAGAGATTCGCCCAAATGCAGGAGCAGATCGCCTTTGCCAAAGGAGAGATCGAGCCGTTGACGTTTGTCTATGGCGTTGCTCCGGCAGGGCCGAAATTGAAGGGGAAGGGGACGGAATTCTTCTGGGAGCTCAGTTCGGACAAGGGACAGCACCAGCAATCGTTTCAACCTGAGACCGACTGGCGCGACGATATCCTCAATCGGCCCACGACGTGCCGGATCGAGGTCATGGGTGGGCCGGACGACAGGAACATCACCACGAAGCTGGCCACCTATGAAAGCGTCGGGACCCGGGCGGGTGCGGCGATCAAGATTCCGGAAGGCGTGCAGGTCTTGCAGGCGAAGTTGATCCGGACCAAGGTACTGTCGGCTGCGCCGGGCGGCACGCCTCCTCCAGCGACGCCGACGGAGATCGATGCCGGGCATATCCTTCCGGTGGGGGGACCTGAAAACCTGTTGAAGAACCCGGACTTCGCCGTGACCAAGGATGCCAACGGCAAGGCGGAGATTGTCGGTTGGCGTGGAATATTGCCCGCCGGGGTGGCGCAGGAGACAGGGGGACCGTTGCCGTCGGGACGTTTCCAGACCCTGGAGGCCAGCAATGGAATGACCGGAGGAGCTGAAATCATCAGTGACCGGATCGCGCTGCAGCCGGGCACGAATTATGTGCTGACCGGCTGGATGCGGTCCTCCGTGAATCTGGGGTGGAGGTTGCTTGATGCCGACGGGAAGGTGCTGACGAGTAATCAATTCTCCGGTTACCGAAGCGAGAACCGGTGGTGGTGGGGCACTTTCACCCTGGGAGCCCAAACAGGACGAATGGGAGGGACGCGCATTCCCCCGACAGCGGCGTTTGTCGAGATCATGTTGAAAGCGGGACAGGATTTCGGGGTGGCGGGGCTTTCGTGCCGGCCCTGGCCGACGGTGGCGCCGGCCGCGAAGTAAATGCGAGTGCATGCCGAAAGACAGCATTGAAAGCGGGATCAATTACATCGGGTTTATTGCATGCATTCCACTCGCCACGATCAGGGCCACGCCGCTAAGTTGAGGGCCATGCCAGACCACGGCGCAGCGGTGGAGGGAGAGGCGTTCCAGAAGCATATCCGGATCGCAGCAGCCCGTTATCGGCTGGAGAGGTTGGCGAGGGCGAGTCGGCCGATTTCCTGGGCGCTGGCGGTGGCGCTTTTGATCGTCCTGCTGCTGGCGCTGACGACGCCGTTGGTGGCCTGGGCATTGCTGTTTATTTTGGTGGTGACGGGATTAAGTGCGGCGACAGCGGCGGCCATCTATTTCCGCAGGCTCGACCGGCATCGTCTTTTCGTTCGCATGGACGCGCATGGGAAATTACCGGACGCAGTATTGTCGTCGGGCGACTGGGAAAACGCGCCGGCAAACGAGCCCTGGCGCACGGCGCAAAGGGCGGGGACGCTTCGCCTGCTGGAGAAGATCGACTGGAAGCAAGCATGGCCGGTGTGCTGGCCGCAGTTGCTCTGGTTGCCACTCATATGTTCAGTATTGCTGGCCGTGGTGGTGGGGCTGGTCGAGCGGAATTGGTCGGAGCGCACACGTGCGGCCAATCTTGCGGTGCAGCAGGAAAACGCGCCGGTTGCGCCGGAACAGGTGAAACCACTGGAACAGGTCTTCAAGGACTGGGACGAAGCGGAAAAAATCGCGCCATCGCCGGAACTGGCGGAACTGCTCAAGGAAATCAAGCCGCTACGCGATGACATGGCCGCGGGCAAGATGAATGAGAAGGAACTTTTCCTGAAACTCAACGAGGTGCAGGCCCGGGTACAGGCAGCGAAGGACAAACTGGAATCGGAGTCGCTGGAGCCGATGGCGAAATCGCTGGCCGACGCGGTGAAGGACCTCGACGGGATGAGCGGCCTTTCGGCGGCACTGCAGCGGAAGGACTTTGCCGCCGCGAAGGAACAGGCGGCGCAGGCCCAGGAAAAATATAATTCGGGCGCGGCGAAAATGCCGGAAGGCGACAAGGCGCAAACGGCGGCGAACAAACTGGGCGAGGCCTCGAAAAAAGCGTCCAACGATCCTCAAGCCTCGTCGGCACTCGGCAAGATGCAAGACGCTGCCTCGAAAGGGGACGGCAAGGAAATGAGCAAGGGACTCGGCGAGTTGAAGGGCAGCATGGGTCAGCAGGCGCAGCGGCAGTCGCAGAGCCACAACCTTGGGACGCAACTGGCGCAGCTCAGCAATGCCAAGAGTGAGATGGGAGAAGGTAAGGGCGGCGGGATCAAGATGGGGTTGCCGCAGATCAGTCTGGCGAAGTCGATGGGTGAGCAGAAAGGGGCGGGAAGCGATTTCGATCCGAATCGCACGGGTGCGCAGACGCAACTGGATGCCAATCACCAGGAGGTGAAACTCACTGGGACGGCGGGCGACGGGGCGAGCGAAACGCACACGGAGAGCACGAAGGACCCGCATCGCGAGCAGACGGCGGCCAGCGTCAACGCCGCGAAATTCGCCGCCTACGAAAAGCTGTCCGAGGAAGCAACGCAGGACGAAAACCTGCCGGTGGCGGACCGGCAGATGATCAAACGCTATTTCGAGGACATCCGCCCGAAGGCCAATCCATGACCGGATCGGCGATGTAAGTTTTGAGGAGAAGCACGCGATAATACCGAAGGAGAATCCATGACTACTGCGCCCACCGAGAAAACCGTTCCGCCCGCGGAACCCACCCAGTCGATCGAGGAGATCGAGAAAATTGCGGAACATTTCCGCGCCCGCTTCGACCTGCTCAAGGCTGAGGTGCAGAAATTCATTGTCGGCCAGGACGACATCGTCGAGCACGTGATCACGGCGATGATCGCGGGTGGACACGTGTTGCTGGAGGGAGTGCCGGGACTGGGCAAAACGATGCTGGTGCGGTCGATTGCGAGCGCGTTGTCGCTGCACTTCCAGCGCATTCAATTTACGCCCGACTTGATGCCGGCCGACTTGATCGGGACCAATGTGATGGTCAACGACGAGCAGGGACATCCGCAGTTTGAGTTTTCGCCCGGACCGATTTTTTGCAACCTGCTGCTTGGCGACGAAATCAACCGTGCGACACCGAAGACGCAGTCAGCGTTGCTGGAGGCGATGCAAGAGAAGAGCGTGACGGTGGCGGGACATACGCGGATGCTGGAAGAGCCGTTCTTCGTCCTCGCGACGCAGAATCCGCTGGAGATGGAGGGAACGTATCCACTGCCGGAAGCACAGCTTGACCGGTTCTTCTTCAAGCTGAAGGTACCTTATCCGACACCGGCGCAATTCGAATCGATCCTCGACCGGACGACGGAGCGGACTCAGCCGACCCTGGACACAGTTTTTGAGGGGAGCGATCTCGTCTTCATGGGAAATTTCGCGCGGGGTGTGCCGATTGCGCCGTCGATACGGCAGCGCGTGGTCGAGGTGATCATGGCGACGCATCCGGAGACAGAACTGGCGAGCGCGGAGGTGAAGAAGTATGTGCGCTATGGGGCGAGTCCGCGCGCGGGACAGGCGCTGATCCTCGCGGCGAAGATCCGCGCGGTGCGGGAAGGGCGGTTCCATGTCGCGACGGAGGATGTCTTCGCCTTTGCGGAGGCGGTGTTGCGGCACCGGGTCATGCTCAGCTTCGAGGCGCAGGCCGACGGCGTCACCATCGAACAGTTGCTGGCGAATTCCTTCAAGGAACTGCGCCAGCGCTGGGAGAAATAGGTCGCGGATTTTCAGGCGTGCTTTATGGCCGAATCCGCCGTTGATGCGCTCTTTGATCGCGAGTTTATCAAGCGCCTGGAGGCATTGAGCCTCGCGGCGCGGCAACTCGTGCGCGGGCGGATGAAGGCGGAGCGGCGCAGCAGCGTGCACGGGGCGAGCATTGAGTTCGCGGAGTACCGGCCCTTCACGCAGGGCGACGATTTTCGGTATATCGACTGGAACGCGTTTGCGCGCTGGCGGCAACTGGTACTGAAGCTTTTTGTCGAGGAGCAGGACCTTTACGTTCATTTTCTGCTCGATGGCACGGCGTCGATGGACTGGGGCGATCCGGTCAAATTTGATTACGCGCGGCAGGTGGTGGCGGGGCTGGGCTATCTGGGCCTGAGCAACCTGGACCGCGTTTCGGTGGTGCCGCTCGGGAGCGAGCCGACGCAGTGGTGGTTTCCATCGCGGGGGCGGGACCGGTTCCTGCCGATGCTGCGATATCTTGCGGGACTGCCGGTGATCGGGGCGGGTGCGCATTTGGAAACGGCGACACGCAAATGGCAGATGATGAAGCCGCGGCGGGGGTTGGTTGTCTTGGTCAGCGATCTTTGGGGCTATGAGCGTGGCGATGCGTTGCGGGCGATGGACCGGATTCGCTATGGGCGGCATGAGCTGGCGGTCATCCAGGTCATGGACGAGGCCGAGCAGACCGCGGGTGCGGCGGGTGAGTACGAACTGGTCGATGCCGAGTACGGGCATCACCGCAAGATCATTCTCGACCGCGCCTCCGCGAAGGAGTTCAACGACAATTTCAAGCAGTACCAGGAGAGCATTCGCGCCTACTGCCGCCGTTATCGCGTGCCACTGCTCCAGATCAACACGAAGCTGCCCGTCTTTGATCTGCTCCTGAAATCGCTGCAGCAGGGTGGTTTCGTCAAATGACGTTTCTTGCGCCCATCGCCTGGTCGTTGCTCGGCCTGGCCGTGCCGATCACCGTGTTCTATCTGATCCGGCAGAAGCTGCGGACGAAGTCGGTCACGACGCTCCTGTTCTGGGAGAACCTGGCACCGAAGGTCCACAACCTGCCGCTATGGCGCAAGCTCCGGCGGCTCGTTTCGTTGCTGCTGCAATTGCTTATTCTCGCGTTGATCGTCGCGGCGCTGGCCCGACCGATATTGCCGGGGCAATCGATGGTAGCATCGTCGCTGGTGCTGATGATCGATCCGTCCGTTTCCATGGCGGTGAAAGCAGGGAACGCGACGCGCTGGCAGGACGCGAAGAACCTGGCTTTGCAGTGGGTCAACGCGATGGGCTTTGGTGACGAGGCGACGGTGATCCTGGCGGGCAATCCGCCGAAGGTGCTCTCGCCTTGGACGGGACGGCGGGGCGATTTGCGGGCGGCGATTGAGAAGGCGGACATGTCGCCCGTAGTGACCGATATCCGGCCTGCGTTGCGGCTGGCGCGGAATCTTGTGCTGAGTCATCCCGGGGCGGCGACTGAGTTGATCAGCGACACGGTGTGGAGCGTCCCTCCGGAAAAGGGCGCGCTGGATGGGGTGAAGCTCGATCTGATCGGGTCGAGCGTGGTGAACTCAGGCATCACACTTTTTGCCGCGAGGCCGCTGCCTGCCGGGGCAGGGGAATACCAACTTGCCATCAAGATCGAGCAAAACACCTCGGCGCCGATCAACGGGGAATTGACCATTTTACAGAACGGGCAACTCATGGATGTGCTGCAGGTCACGGTGCCGCCGGGACAACCGTGGCAGAAATTCTGGCGGGCGCAGAGCGCCGAGGGGATCGCGTTCGAGGCGAAGTGGAAGCCGCAGGGTGAGGACAGATTCGCGCCCGACCAGCATGCGAGCGCGCATCTCGATCCGGTGCAGGAAATGAAGGTGACCCTGGTTTCGAAGCCGAATCCGTTTTTGGAAGTTGCGCTGGGCAGCCAGGCGCTGGTGAAATCGCAGCGTGTGTGGCCCGCGCCTGCCCAAGATGACTCGGCGGACGTGACGATCTTCAACGACACGATGCCGCCGCCGAATTGGAGCGGAAAGAACACGGTGCTGATCAATCCGCCTCAGAGCGGATTCTGGGGTGAGCGGGTCGGGCCGATGGAAAAGCCGTTGGTCAGCGAGACGGACAAGAACGCGGCGCTGATGCGGTTCGTCGATGTCAACGATGTCCAACTCCACACCGCGACCGAATTCAAGCCGGCCCCCGGCGCGCACGTTTATGTCGATGCGTTTGGCAAGCCGCTCGTCTTTGGTCATTGGGAATCGGAACCTCGCTGGCTGGTCGTGGCGTTTGATCTTGATGAGTCTGATTTCGTTTTCCACACCGCCTTCCCGATTCTGTGCGCGAACCTGGTCCAGGCGTTGCGGCCCGATGCGGTGACCGACTCGGCCAATGTGCCGGGACCGGTGGCTACGCAACTAAAGGCCCTAGCGAGCGCATCGACGACGGAACAGGTGAAGCTCGCCACCGGTCACTGGTGGATGGCGATCCCGTATTGGTGGTGGTTTGCCTTGGGGGCGTTGCTGCTGCTGCTGATTGAGTGGTCGCTTTATACGCGGAGGATCACAGAGTGAAACTTCCGCTCGAAATCACTTATCCATGGATGCTGCTGGTGCTGGCAAACATCGGGCTGGTCTGGTGGCGGGCGCGGGACTCGGTCGCGCTTTTCACGGTTCAGCGGAGACGGCTCAGTTTCGTTTTGCGGAGCGTGATTGTGGGACTGGTGGTGTTGGCCTTGAGTGACCTACGCTGGCTGCAGCCGAGCAGCCGCCAGCATGTCCTGTGGCTGATCGATGTCAGCCGCAGCGTGGGCAAGGAGGGGATTAATGCGGCGACGAAGTTCATGGCGGAAGCAAACAAGAGCGGGGCGATTTCCTCGCAAGGGATCGGCGCTTTTGCGGGACAGGCCGGACTCGTGCCGAACGAGGAGGAGTTCAAGGAATTCAAAAAACTCAATCCGACAACGTTTGATGACAGTCATACTGATATCGCGCAGGCTCTCGGGTTTGCCGATGCGACGTTTCCACTCGGTTACAACAAGACGGTCGTCCTCTTCTCTGACGGCGTCGATAACGAGGGTGACTTAACGAAGCAAATTGAAAATCTCAAGGCGCGGGGCGTGCGGGTGCATACGATCAAGGTGGCGCCGCCGGACAATCCTGAGGTGCTGGTGAGATCGGTCACGGCTCCGCGCACGGTCTCGGAGAATGAGCCGTTCCGCGTCACAACGGAAATCGTCAGTAACCGCGACCAGATGGCGCAATTCGATTTGTTCCGCAATGCGGTCAAGGCGGGCACGCAGCAAGTGCAACTGAAGAAGGGAGTGAATTCGTTCGAGACGACGCAGAGCGTGAGCGACATGCGACTGGTGGAATTCACCGCGCAGGTCAAGGCGCCGCAGGACACGCTGGCCGACAACAACCAGGCCTCGACGGTGGTGCAGTCGAAGGGCAAGTCGCGCATGCTGCTGCTGAGCGATAAACCCGAGCTGTCACATTATCTCGTCGATGCCCTGCAACAGGAAGACGTGATGCTCGATGTCCGGCCCGCCTCGGGGGCGCCGAACGACTTCGCCGACTTGCAAAGCTACGATCTCGTCATCATCGACAATGTGCCGGCGACCGACCTGACGCCTGGGCAGATGAAACTGCTTTCGAGTTACGTCCGCGATTTTGGTGGAGGCTTCATCATGCTGGGCGGCGACCAGGCCTTTGGACTTGGTGGTTATTTTCGAACACCGATCGAGGAGATCCTGCCGGTGCGGTGCGATTTCCAGAAGGAGAAGGAGAATCCGTCACTCGGTCTCCTTCTCGTGCTGGACCGCAGCGGCAGCATGAGCGGGGCGAAGATGGAAATGACGAAGGAGGCGGCGAAGGAGGCGGTCGAGCTGCTTTCGCCGCAGGATTATGTCGGTGTGGTCGCGTTCGATTCGCAGGGGTTCTGGGTCGCGCCCGTGACGAGCGCAGCGGACAAGGCGGCGGTCCAGGGGAAAATCGCCGAGCTCCAGGCCGGGGGCGGTACGAACATCGCGCCGGGCCTGGAGATGGCCTATGCGGCGCTGAGCTCCTGCCCGGCGAAGATCAAGCATGTCGTGCTGATGACCGATGGTGTTTCCGTACCCGGGCCGTTCTACGAACTCACCACCAAGATGGCGGCGGACCAGATCACCGTCAGCGCCGTTGGCGTGGGAAGCGATGCCGACCAAAACCTTCTCCAGCAGATAGCTGAATGGGGCAACGGGCGTTTCTACTTCACGGACAACCCGCAGAACATCCCGCAGATTTTCGCGCGCGAGACGATGACGGCCTCGAAGTCCTCCCTGCAGGAGACACCGTTCCAGGCAAAGATTGTCCGGCCCGCCGATTTCCTCGCAGGCGTTCCTTTGGAGACCGCGCCCTATCTGCTCGGACAGGTGCTGGTGAAGGCGAAGCCGACGGCCGAACTCTGGCTCGATTCTGACCGGGGTGACCCGCTTCTGGCGACATGGCGCTACGGGCTGGGGCAATCGGCGGCGTTCACTTCGGATGCGCGCAATCGGTGGGCGGTCGAGTGGCTGCGCTGGGAAGGTTTCGGCAAGTTCTGGGTGCAACTGACGCGGAAACTGCGGCGTCCGGCAGCACTCAAGAATTTCCCTGCATCGATTGCGCACGAGAACAACGGGTTTCGCCTCAAGGTCGATGCAATCAACGAGGCGGGCGATTTCGTTTCCGACCTGCAGGGTACGGCACTAGTGGTGGCACCAGACGGCTCGAAGAAGGAAGTTCCACTAAACCTGTCGGCACCCGGACAACTCGAGGCTTTCTGGTCCGCGTCGCAACAGGGCTCCTATCACGCGCAGATCTTGCTCAAGCGCAACGGCCAGTTGGTGGAGCAGCAGTATGTCAGCGGCACCATCGGGTATCCCGAGGAGTTCTCCCTGCGCCCACCTGACGAGGAGAAGCTGCGCAAGCTCGCCGAGGGGACGGGGGGGAAATTCAATCCCGCGCCTGGCGAGATCCTCAGCGGAGACGACCGTCAGGCCGAGGTGGAGCGCGAGCTTTGGCCGTGGTTATTGTTGCTGGCTGCCCTCATTTTCGTGGGTGATGTCGCCGCGCGGCGGTGGCCGGAGAAGGAAACACTCCCTGCCATGGAAGCGAAACGCACTGCCTAGGTTTTTCCCAGGAGGAAATTGATGCGCCGGATCAGGTGTTCGTTGTCCCACGGTTTGACGATGATCTCGAAAGGCTTGAGACGTTCGTTGTTCGCGGCGAGCTCCGGTTCATCGCAATAGCCGGTGAGCAGCAGGACGGGAAGGAGGAAGCCCCGTTCGCGGATCGTGCGGACGAGTTGGAGCCCGTTGAACTCCGGCATGAGATAATCGGTGACCAACAGCGAGACCGGTCGATTCAGAATGAGGTCCCGGGCCTCGACGGGAGAATTGGTGGTGATGATTTCCGCGTCCAGACCCAGATCCAGAATCATGCTGAGCATGTTGGTAATCAGAGGTTCATCGTCAACGACGAGAACGGTCGGACGGGTCATAGGGCTAAGAGGTGGAGGACGAATAGGAGGCGATGGCGGGGACCATCGGTGAGGGCTCCCGCGGAGTCAGGGGCATTTCAATGCGAAAGATGGCCCCACCGTCGCGGTGGTTGGAAACCGTGATGCGGCCGCCGTGGCTTTGTTCCACAATTTTCCTGGAAATGGAAAGGCCGAGTCCGGTCCCGACGCCAACGCCCTTGGTCGTGAAGCCCGGGTCGAAAATCCGTTCCAGCAGATGAGGCGGTACGCCGGGGCCGGTGTCGCGGATGGTGAGTTCCCAGCAATGCATGCCGCGGGTCAATTCGATGTAGATGTGTCCCTTTCCCCCCATCGCCTGTGAGGCGTTGGTCAGGACGTTGACCAGGACCTGGCTGATCTGGCCCGGATAGCAGCGGACATGGGCGGCCTCGACAATGTCGGTATGGACGGTGATGGAAGACTTGAACTTGCTGGCGAGGAGGACAAGCGTGCTGGTGATCAGGTCAGCGAGACTGGCGGTGTGCTGTTCCTGCTGGTCGTCGCGGCCAAAGGTGCGCAGCGAGCGAATGATCTGGGTGACGCGTCCCGAGGCTTCGCGGCCCAGTTCGATGTTGGTCTTCAGGTAATGATTGAGTTGGCCGCGACGATCGGGCGTCTGGTCCTGCGAAAGAAGATTGAAGATCTTCTCGATCATGTCGTGGGAACTGATCAGGACGCCCAGCGGCGTGTTCATTTCATGGGCGATGCCGGCCACCAGTTCGCCCAGAGCCGCCATTTTGGCGGAGTTGACCAATTCGTCCTGGGTCTGGGAAAGTTGGATAAGGGTCCGGTTCAAGTCGTCATGGCGCCGACGCAGTTCGCTTTCCTGCCAGCGTAGCATGTCCATCTGCAGCTTCATGAAATCGCGCATCGAAATCAGGCCTTCAAAGGTGCCGGTCTCGGAGGTCACGATGAGATCGTCGAAGCTGTGGTCCTTGGGGCGGCGTTCCAGGTTGGCTTGGGCCGCGAAGAAATCGAGACTCGCATTGATCACCGCCGTATGGGCGAGTGGAAGCACCAGGTCGACCTGGTCCTCGGCCTGATTCGTGCCGAGGGAGCCGAGGATGACGCTGGGAACGCGCGTGTTAAGCAGCTTCTTGGCGAAAAGCGCATGGCCGTACTTGGCGCTGAGGGCGGCGGCCAGCATCTTGAAACTAACGAGCCCGACCGGGATGTTTTCTTCATCTACAGCAACGGCGAAGTCGACGCCCAACGCCAGCATCTTCTCGTAAACCTGTTCGATCGTCTGGCCCGGATCGAAGGAGGTCTGGTGATGAATGAGTTCCGACCATTCCATGTCACCTCGGGCCGCGCGGAGAACGTCCATAGACGGGTACCTTATCGAAGCTCAAAGATAATTCACAAGTGACGATTAGGTGACTTGGGTGGGCCTGCTCTCTTTTTCACTTAAAAAAGGAAAAATAGTGATCGAAGAATTTCGGGGCATCCACGGTAATGGCGATCTCGTGGCGGCCTTCGGGCCTGGGTGACCACAGCGTGGTGCCATCCAGTCGTGAGCTTTTCAATTCAACTTCCGCTTCTCCGCGTTCCCAGCCGCAGAGCGTCTCATCAAAAATGACCGTGGCGGCGAGGGGATCGTGGAACGTGATATGTTCGACGCGCTGGAACCAGACCTCGGCAAAATCGAGCACAGGCCGCAGGAGCGGCGCCTGGAATTTCTTGCGCACTTCGGCGGCGGGCATGACGACCTGGGTCGTGACGTCGAGACCGATGGAGCGATGCACCGGTGTCTTCGCGTGATAGATCATCGCCGTCGCCTCGGGATCCAGAAAGGCATTCCATTCGCGGGGCGGCAGGTTGCCGATGCGGTGGGAAAAAACGCCGCACATCAAAACGAAGCTCTTGAGCAGGCTGGGGATTTCCTCATCGGCGGCGAAGAGCGCGGCGATATTAGTCATCGGCCCGATGCCGAGGAGCGTCACTTCGCCCGGATTGGCGCGGATCGTCTGGCGCATGAACTCGACCGCTTCACCTGTGCTGAATTTCGTGTCGTGGTCCCATTTCTTCAACGCGGCGGCCTGAGGAACCTCCGCCTGCCTCTCCTTGATAAGAAGAGGATGGCGGCGTCCCGGATGGATGGGGATTTTCTTTCCCGCGATCTTGCAAAGGACAGAGGCCATGGCCGCGCGCTGGGCGGTGTCGCCGGTCACGGTGGTGATGCCGAGGAGATCGCACGCAGGATTGGCAAGGAGGTAGGCGAGACAAACGGCATCATCGATATCGGAACCGATATCGGTGTCCAAAAGAATCTTGGTGGGCATGGGCACCGGTATGTCAGGAGGAGAACCTAAAGCAAGACAGAAGAAATTGCGGGAGAAGCAGGACATTGGTTATTGCCCATCGCATCGAACGTGGCATACTGGCCGATTGACCATGCCGCCACGCAACGTTTCCCGTTCCACCCAGCGCCCCGGCACCGAGAGCCCGACTCTCACGCGACTTTTTCAGGCGCGCAGTGAGTGGGACCGTCTCTACCAGCTCAGCAATCTCCTCAAGGAAGCGCAGATTGACCTGCCCGACTTTTTTGATTCCAACATCGGCTCGACCATTTGCCGCGAGCCTGACACGGAGAAACTCGCCTGGCGACTGGCCCGTGAAATCTTCCGGCGCAACAACGGGAAGATTCCGTCCTCGCTGCAGCCTTACCTGGACCGCCCGGACTTTGAGCGGCAGGAGCGCGCCGAGGAGAGCGAGAGCTTTAAGCGCGAGCTGATCGAATGGCTTTCCGAAGGCAACGATGAGACGCCCTCCACGCCGCGTCGCGAACTGCGCATTGTCTGGAAATTTGATGAGGGATTTGATCCGCTGGAATCTCGCGTGCAGATCGACCTGCGGGTCAATTCGCCCAAGCTCAAGGAAGGCTCGCGCAATTTCTTTCAGGTGCGCGGTCTATGTAACGAGTCGGCGAACCGTCCAGAGCTCTTCACGGCGGAAGACCAGGTACTACTCCGCTGGCTCAGCGATTTTCTTCCGTTGTTGCTCACGGACAAGAACCGGGTGGCCAGCCCCTTCCTGAGTGATAACCGCAGTCTGCTTACTTGGCTGACGCAGTGGGGCATGAGCGGACGTTGCCATTGGGAAGATGGGGCACCGGTCGAATTCAGTCCGCTGAGCGCGCGCATCGTGCCGCAGTTGCATCCGGCGGAGGAGTCGGGCAACGGGCGTAGCGGGTCGCGTCTTGATCTCAATTTTGAAGTGGTCACTGCGGCGGGGCTGCGCGAGCCGCTGGAGAACGCAAAACTCTTTCTCGCCGCGAAATCGGACCACAGCCGGCCCGAGCTGGAACTGGTCTGCGTGAAGCATTGTTTCTACAGGCTCACGGAGAGGCCGCCGCGCTCGCTGCTGGCATTGGCGCTCAAGAGCGGCGTGGGACAGGTCGACGTCACAGCAGCAGGCCAGCTTTTGCCGCCGCTCCTGCGCCGGTATCCGCACTTGCAACAGCAGGTGAAGGTGCATTTGCGGCAGGTTCCTTCGCAGATCAAATTTTACTTCCACCTCGACGAGGACGACGCATTGCAGATCCGGCTCGTGGCCGTGGCGCGCGAGGGAGCGTTGCAATGGGAATGGTCCGATGACGGCTGGACGAAGACGCAGGCCCGCCACGCCGAACTGGCCGGTGGCGAGCAGGACGCTTATATTCATATCGCACCGCCGGAAATGGTCGTGCATGAAATCGCCTCGACGACCACGGGATCGGTCCCTGTTTCTTCGCATGATGTCGAAATCTGGGACGATGTGCCCGCCGATGCCGATACGGCGACGGCCCTGACGTGGTTGCGAGGCTTCGAATCCGAGCGGGGCGAACTTTGCGGGCGACCCGACAATTCCGGTTGGTGGGTGATTCTCCAGGCGGTGCGCATTCCTGCGTTGTTGCATCATTGGAAAGACCGTTCTGCCGCGTGGCATTATTTTGCGAACCGCCGCTTCCAGCATTTGATCAGCGGCAAGCGCCGCCGTTTCCCGAAGCTGAAGATTCAATCGACCGGGATCGACTGGTTCAGCGTCCAGGCCGAGTGGGAAGACGAGACGCTTTCGATGACCGAGGCCGATTGGGCACGGTTGCACCAGACGGATGATCCTTACGTCAAGCTGGCGAACGGTACGTGGATCGAGCGCGAAGAAGCGACCGCGATGGCGGAGGCGGTGACGGCCCTGGCGGAGATCGGTGTCCAGGTCGGCGCGGGCGAGCAGCAGCTCGGCGCATGGCAGATGTCCGGTGCGCAGCAGACCGCGTGGAAAAAATTGGAAGGCCTCGTCGATGGCGACGGTGATTCAGTCGTCAAACAATTGCGTCAGGCGGTGACCGAGTTCAAGGGTCTGCCTGAGATCGATGAGCCCAAGGGGTTGCGGGCCGAATTGCGCCCTTACCAAAAAACCGGCCTGCATTTTCTGGCCTACGCTTCGCGCTTCAAGCTTGGGGCGCTTCTCGCCGACGACATGGGTCTCGGGAAGACGGTGCAGGCGCTGGCGTGGTTGCAGCATTTGCGTGAGACGGTGGCCCCGGCACCGAGCCTGGTTATCTGTCCGGCGAGCGTCGTTTTCAATTGGCAGCGGGAAGCCGCGCAGTTTACGCCGGAACTGAAGGTCTTGCTTCTCACCGCCGGAGAGCATCGCCACACGCTGCGCGAGGAAATTCCGCAGCACGATCTCGTGGTTACCAACTATGCGTTGCTGCGCCGCGACCTGGCATCCCTCCAGAAATTTTCGTTCCGCGCCATCATTCTGGACGAGGCGCAGAACATCAAGAATCCCGAGTCGATGGTGGCCCGTGCGGCGAAGGCGCTGAAGGCCGACCACAAACTCGCACTGACGGGCACGCCGCTGGAGAACCGTTTGCTCGATCTCTGGAGCATCATGGAATTCGTCCATCCCGGTTATCTGCCGGACCGGAGCAAATTCCTGGAGCAGTACGACCGCGGTGCCTCGCAGCCCGCGCGCGCGTTGCTCTCCAGCCGGATGCGTCCCGTGATGTTGCGACGCTTGAAGAAACAGGTCGCACAGGACCTGCCCGATCGCATTGAGGAACGCCTCGACTGCGAACTGACCGAGGGCCAGAGAAAGTTCTATCTTGCAGAGCTGCAGCGCAGCCGCCAGACCCTCTCGACGCTCGACATGAAGGCAGGGCAATCGCGCATGCATGTGCTCGCGGCTCTGACGCGGTTGCGGCAGATCTGCTGTCATCCCTCGTTGGCGGGCGGCAAGAAGGGGCTTGGCTCGGGCAAGACCGCCGCGCTCTTCGATGTGCTGGAGCCGCTTTACGCGGGAGGCCACAAGGTGCTCGTGTTCTCGCAATTCGTCGAGATGCTCAAGATTCTCAAGACCGAGCTGGAGGAGCGGGGACGTCCCTACTTCATGCTCACCGGCCAGACCACGAACCGGGGCGAGGTCGTCCAGGCGTTCCACGATTGCAAGGAGCCGGCGGTGTTCCTGCTCTCGCTCAAGGCGGCGGGCACCGGACTCAATCTGACCTCGGCCAGCTACGTCGTGCTTTACGATCCGTGGTGGAATCCCGCCGTGGAAGCGCAGGCCATCGACCGGACGCACCGTATCGGCCAGGACCGCACGGTCATTGCGTACCGGCTCGTCACGCAGGGCACCGTGGAGGAGAAAATCTGGCGCCTGCAACAGAGCAAGGCGCAGCTCGCGCAGGATGTCCTCGGCGAAGAGGGCTTCACCGGCAGCCTCTCGAAGACCGACTTCGATTATTTGCTGGAGGATACGTCGGAAGAGTTGGAGCCGACGGCTGGCGACTGAACTGATCCCTCGACAAGCTCGGGATGACGGACTTTAATTTTGTCGTCATGCCTGATCTTCCTCATTTCATTTCCCTCGAAGGAGGGGAGGCCGTCGGCAAGTCGACGCAGATCGAGCGGCTGGCCGCACGACTGCACAAGCTTGGGCACAAGACGCTCTTGACGCGCGAGCCGGGCGGGACGCCGCTGGGTGAGTCGATCCGGCATCTGCTCAAGCACGCACCCGAGGGCAGGGGAATGTCGCCGCAGTCGGAGTTGCTGCTTTTTCTGGCCAGCCGCGCCGAACTGGTGCGCAAGGTCGTCGTGCCCGCACTGGACCAGGGCATCTGGGTGCTTTGCGACCGTTTTTTGGATTCGACCACCGTTTACCAAGGCGCGGGACGCAAGCTACCCTTGGAGATTGTTGAGCGGGTGAATGCCTTCGCGGTCGGGCCGCATTTACCGGGGCTCACGCTCGTCCTCGACCTTGAGCCGAAGGAAGCCCAACGGCGCCAGGCCAAGCGTACCCGCCAGCCTGGCGAGGGAATCTTCGACCGCATGGAAGCCGAGCCGACCGATTTCTTTGAGCGCGTCCGCGACGGCTACCACGCCCTCGCCAAGGCCCATCCGCAGCGGGTGAAGATTGTTCCGGCGGCGGGGACTATTGATGAGACGGCGGACCGGGTGTGGAAGGAAGTTGCCGCAGCCTTTCACATCTAGACTTTCAAAATCATGAGTAAATCCGGTCCAAGTCTCGATGACATTTATGATCTTGTTCAGCCCGAATTTAATCACGTCGATCAAAAACTGGGAGATCGGAATAAACGGTTGATGGACATCGCCGACATTCCACAAAATGAACGGGATTTATACCTCGTGCATGATATCGTATGCATAACGAATAATGCCGGGATGCTCGCTTGGATTGATTATCATCATGAAGAAAAAGGATGGATTCGATTTGCGCAGGAAGCCTTTAAAAGGATAGGTCACTCCGAGGTCAGTGAAGCTTTGGGCCAGTGTTTGGAAGTTTTTATGAAGAAACATGGATCGCTTACGCATGAAGACGATGCTTCTCAGTCGCGTTCGATACATAATTACGAAAACGAAATCATGCAGTCGCTCTATGCTTACCTCGTGACAAACGATTTCAAGTTTCCTCATTTTGCGGTTTAATTTCTCCTTCTCATGCCCTTTCGCGCTGAAGAACTTCGTCAACGATTCGCTGCCAGCATTGAGCAGGGGCGGATGGGGCATTCGTATTTGCTCACGGGCGACCATTCCGAGTCGCTAGGGTTGCTGGCGCTGGGACTGGCGGGGCAGGTCCTTGATGGCGCGCCGCAGGAGCATCCTGATTTTCATCCCGTGCGGCCGGAATCGAAATCGCGGCACATTACAGTGGATCAGATCCGCGAGCTGGAGCGGGAACTTTACCTGCGCCCCTACCTCGCGCCGGTCAAGGTCGCGGTCATTTTTGATGCGGAGCGGATGTGCATGGGCGCGGCCAGCGCGGCCAACGCCTTTCTCAAGACGCTGGAGGAGCCGCCCGCGCATACGCTGATCCTGCTCACCTCCGGTCGTCCGGCGATGCTGTTGCCGACGATCATCTCGCGATGCCTGAGGCTCGACCTCGGTTTTGAGGACATCGACTCGGTCACCGGGCACGAGCCGGAGTGGATGCGGCCCTGGTACGCGGGTCAGCCGAATCCCGGCCTGCGCGCCTATGCCCGCGCCCAAGTCCTGCACGAACACTGGGGCGAACTCCGCGCCGCGGCGGAGGCGCATCTCAAGAACAGCGACGACGATGTTGAGGAAGATGTCGGCAAGGCACTGGTCGAGGCGGAATTCCAACTTGGACGCCAGGAATCGATTGCGCAGCTCCAGCGCTGGTACTGGCGGCTTTCCGACAAGGTGGCGAAGACGACGGAGCAGGAACGCATCCGCGCAGTAAAGGCGCTGGAGGAACTCCAGACCGCCCTGGCCCAGAACAGTGAGCCGAATCTCGCCGTCGAATTCGCCTGTTTGCGGATCGAGGGATTGGTTTAAGCCGTATCAAGGGATTGCCAATTCGAACGGCCCCGTCTTGAATGCAGGTCGCCCTTATGCCGCAAGAAAACATCGTCTCAGTCGAAACTATTTCCGGTCGGGTCCTGCGTTTTGTCGTGGACCAGCCGGAGGTGATCGCGAAGCAGTTGAAGGCGATGGATCCGGAGGATTTCTTCCAGCGCAACCAGATTTTCTTCAGCCACGCGAGCATTCTGGCCGGTATCTCGTGCAGCAAGATTGCCCTGGTCCGGTTTGAGTTTCCCCTGGACCCGGGCTGGACTTTTCCTCTCGGCGCGTCGCGGGTGGAAGTCATCGACAAGGAACAATTTGAAAGCCAGGTCGAAGTCAAACGGGTGCAGACGAAGGTCGCCCTGAAGAGCGCCATTCTCGGGGCGGACATCTCCACCATGCATCGGGTGAACTTGGTCAACGGCACCGTCCTCCATTTCCGCGTGGCGGTCAAAATCGTGCCTGCTGCGATCCGGATGCAGAACGTGGAACATGCGACCGCACTAAAGACTTATTTTGCCTTCACGAAAAGCGGCTACATCGTGGTGAACCGGGCCGCCGTGGAGTACTGGCATGCCTTCCCCGGTCCGCTGATCGCCCCGGCGGATGCCATTTCGTTTACGGAGCAGTTGCCGGATAAAATAGTCGGCAAAGCCTAAACCTGTCCCGGTTTCAGCACGGTATCGCTTGGCGGACGGCTTTCGTCGAGATGGGGGTAATCGAGGGTGAAATGGAGGCCGCGGCTTTCGTGGCGGCTGAGTGCGCAATCGACGATGAGTGATGCGACGAGCACGAGGTTGCGCAACTCGATCAGGTCGCAGGTGATCTCATAGTTCCAGTAATACTCGCGCACCTCCTCGCTCAGGCTGCGCAGGCGGCTGGCAGCGCGCTGCAGCCGTTTCGTGGTGCGGACGATGCCGACGTAATCCCACATCAACTGCCGGATCTCGCGCCAGTTGTGGTAGATCACAACCAGCTCATCGGGATTCTGCGCCGAGCCGCTTTCCCACGGTGGAATGTCCTTCAAATTCGGGACGGACGTCTCTTTCTTCACGGCATCCGCCGCGCGATGGGCGACGACCAGCGCCTCAAGCAGGGAATTGCTCGCGAGCCGGTTCGCGCCGTGCAGGCCGGTGCAGCCGACTTCACCCACGGCCCAAAGTCCGGGCAGCTCGGTGCGGCCATCCGGGGCGGTCACCACACCTCCGCATTGATAATGGGCTGACGGTACGACAGGAATCGGCTGCATCGCCATGTCGATGCCGCATTCCATGCACTTGGCGTAGATGGCGGGAAAGCGGGTTTGCAGGAACTCGCGGCTCTGGTGGGTGATGTCGAGGTAGACGCACTCCGCGCCGGTTTTCTTGATTTCGGCGTCGATGGCCCGGGCAACGATGTCGCGCGGCGCGAGCGATTTCAGCGGATGGACGGTGTCCATGAACGCCTGGCCCGCACCATTGCGCAGGATGCCGCCTTCGCCGCGCACGGCCTCGCTGATGAGAAACGATTGCGCTTTGGGGTGGAACAGGCAAGTCGGGTGGAACTGGATGAACTCCATGTTCGCGACGGATGCTCCCGCGCGGTAGGCCATGGCCACGCCGTCGCCGGTGGCGATGCTCGGGTTCGTGGTGTAGAGATAGACCTTGCCGCAACCGCCGGTGGCCAGGAGCACATGCCGGCAGGCGAAGGTCTCGACGTTGCCGGTCTTCACATCAAGCACGTAGACGCCGACGCAGCGGTTGTCGGTCGTGAAGCCGAGTTTGCGGCGCGTGATCAGGTCGATCGCGGCGTGGTTCTCGAAAATCTCCACATTGGGATGCAGGGCTAGCGCGGTGAGCAGCGCGCTTTCGATTTCGCGTCCGGTCACGTCCTTGGCGTGGAGAATGCGCCGCTTCGAGTGCCCGCCTTCCTTGCCGAGATCAAGTTCGTGTTTTGCGCCGCCGTTCTCGCGTTCGCTGAATGACATGCCCAGCTCAATGAGCTCCTTGATCCGCGCCGGGCCATCCTCGACGATCCCGCGCACCACGTCCTCATGGCAAAGTCCGGCGCCGGCCTCGAGCGTGTCGCGGACGTGGAGATCAAATGTGTCTTCCGCCGAGGTCACACAGGCGATGCCGCCCTGCGCGTAGTTGGTGTTCGACTCGGCCCGGTTCTTCTTCGTGAGCACCGCGACGGAACCGCTTTCCGCCACGTTGAGCGCAAAAGTGAGTCCGGCGATACCGGAACCGAGTACGACATAATCGTAGCGATGGACTGCTGCCATGGGCCAAACTGCCCCGATTTGCGCCGCTGCGCCAATGAAAAAAATGCTCCGCACGGGTTGTCCCGTTGCAAAGATCGGCTTACTTTGAGGCATGACAGGCACCGCTTCCGAGACGCTTGAGATCGGACACGACCGGAATCTTGTCCACGCGGCGAACGAATCCCTCGCGCTGGTTGACGTGGAAACGTATCCGGTCTTTGTCGACAAGAAGGCCGACCGGCTCGATCTCATGGCGCATCTTTCCAACCAGATGCAGGCGCTCACGGCCTTTTCGTGGAAAGCGCCCGAGACGGCGCGGCGGTTCCGCCTCCTGCTGACGGAGAACGACTTCCTCGTCGAACGGATCGGCCGGGCCAACCCGGCGCAGATCGCGTCGGGAAACCTCCGCACCTACGGACAGGTGGCGCTTGTCACCCACGCGCATCTTTTTGATTTCGCCCGTCACCGGACGCACGATCTGCTGCGGTCCTCGCCGCGCGCAAAAATGCCGCCGCCGCAAATCCTCGAGGTCCCGCCCGGCGTCTACTCCATTGCGCTTTATTATCACGCCCCTTTCCATCAGCAGGTCGATTCCCACGGTGCTCCGGCGTCCGGGCCCGCCATCGATTACACGCTGATCATGCGCCACTATGCCTTCCCGCCGCCACGCGTCGCTCCGGTCCGCCTCAGCGCCGGGTTTATTCCGTGGGCAGGCGGGGAGGCCTCGGCGCAGGCGTGGGGCGGGATCACGTCGCACAAGTCGCCGGTGTAAGGCTGGTGGAGGGCTCCGTGGCGATCACCCTGGGCTTGGCGTGTTCCCATTTGCGGGCATAGTGTCAGGGTGGCGTTCTTCTCTCCCCCCCTGTTTAAGTGGGACGAGCCTGAGGCCTACCAGCGGCGGAACTTCATGATCAAGGGCTGGCCGAAGGGGCTGACCGTCCAGAACAACCATATCTCCGTCTATGAGACGCAATTCCTCCGGCAAGGCGGTCAATCGGTGATCGGCATTCCTTTCAACAAGATCAAGGAGTGCGTCGTGACGGCGCAGGAACTGGACGGCGAAAAGTTTTACGTCTTGGCCTTAACCCCGACGCAAACGCGCATCTGGGGGATCTTTGGCTGCAATTTTCTCAAGGAGACGGCGGTGGCGGATACGACGGTGTTGGAGCAGGTGATTGGTCTGATGCGCACGCATGGGGTGGTGGTGCGGGATGCCAGGGCCGACTAAAGGGGCCGTCAGGCGGAGCTTGTCGAAGGATCAGTTTAGCCGCAGCCTTTTAGAAACTTCGTCCCACATGCTGAAAGAACTTCGTCTTATCCTTCCGATAGCTTTGGGCCTCACGTGTCTATTCCTGCTGGTCGCCCTGGAAGCGACCTCCAGGACGATTTTTTTCGTCCTTTTTTGGACGGGGAGCGGTTGCTTCTGGGGCTTTCTCCTGAATTTGCTGGCGGGCGCCCTCTACTGGATCTTTGCCCATAAAAAGCCGCTCATTTTCCTTCGGACAGGGGCCATCGTCGTCCTTTTCTCCCTTTTGACCTTTCTCTATTACCCTCTTGGAGAGATGGTCTGGAGGCATCGCCTTGCCGTGGCCGAGACGTACCCGCCCAAATTCGACGCACCGTTGGAAGCGTACAAGAAAGCGCAGGGCCACTACCCTGAGACGCTTGATCAGCTTGGAGGGAACACCACCTTGCCGACAGATCTCAGTTATGAGAAATACGCGGACCAAGACGGCTATTTTTTCGCATATCCTGATTTTCAGGCACCCTTCAATTGGTTTGAAGACACTTGGTATTTATACGAAAGCAGCACCCGTCAGTGGCGTTATATGAAAGAGGATGATTAAGGAAAAGCGAGATAGGCAAGCGGCGCTGCTGCCTGCTGAGAAAAAATCCTCAAAAAACATCTTGCACGTATCTCCTGCTATGGCATGATTCCACTCCCCCGCAAAACGGGGGGGCCTCGTTGAGCCGCTAAATGCGCTCGGCAGGGTACGAGTGATGAGGAAGCGTGTGATGGTTTTCGGGCTGATGTCCGGAAGATAGATACCATCCTCCACGTGAGCTTCAGCAGCTTAGCACGCCACCTCAATGGCGTGTTTTTGTTTCTGAGGCCGGTGGAGCAATCGCTTCTGCTTCGCCCGGAACGACAGATTTAACACTAAAAAGATACACGGATGCCCACGATCAACCAATTGGTTCGCAAAGGACGTAGCAAAGTCGTCGTCAAGACGAAGTCGCCCGCGCTAAAAGGCGCGCCGCAACGCCGCGGCGTCTGCGTGCAGGTCATGACCCGCACGCCCAAGAAGCCGAATTCCGCCTTGCGCAAGGTCGCCAAGGTCCGCCTGACCAACGGCCAGGAAGTCATCGCCTACATCCCTGGCGAAGGCCACAATTTGCAGGAACACTCCATCGTCCTCGTCCGCGGCGGTCGCGTGAAGGATTTGCCCGGTGTCCGTTACCATATCGTTCGCGGAACCCTCGACGCCCTCGGCGCCGCCGGTCCCAGCAACACGAACAAGCTCACTCGCAACGTCTCCCGCTCCAAGTATGGCGTCAAGAAGCCCAAGAAAGCCGCCGCCGGAGCCGCTGCCGCCCCCGCGAAGAAATAAACCTTTACTCCTAACCCCAACCACCTACTCACATGGCACGTCGTCGCCGCGCAGAAAAGCGCCAAATCATTCCCGATAGCCGCTACGAATCTCAAGTCGTTGGCCGCCTGATCTCTGCGATCATGCAGCGCGGCAAGAAGTCGCTGGCCCAACGTATCGTTTACGGTGCGATTGACTCCGTCAACGAGCAGAACAAGGAAGGCGATCCCCTCGATATCCTCCACAAGGCGCTCGAGAACGTGAAGCCCCGTCTTGAGGTCAAGTCCCGCCGCGTCGGTGGTGCCACCTACCAGGTCCCGATGGAAGTCCCGCCGGAGCGCCAGCTCGCGCTCGCGATGCGCTGGATGGTCGCCAATTCCGCCAAGCGCAAGGGTGTGCCCCTCCAGAAGGCGCTCGCTTCCGAAATCAAAGAGGCCTCCAACGGCCAGGGTAATTCCGTCAAGAAACGTGACGACGTGCACAAGATGGCGCAGGCCAATCGCGCGTTCGCCCACTTCCGCTTCTAATACCATGTCCTCCACCATGACTCCCACCAAGACCGCAGCGGGTGCTGCAGTCGATCCGAGCAAGAAAAGCCCGAATTCGCCCAAGCGTCCCTATCCGATGGAGCGCACGCGCAACATCGGTATCGCCGCCCACATCGACGCCGGCAAGACCACGCTGACCGAGCGTATCCTTTTCTATACCGGTGCGATTCATAAGATCGGCGAAGTCCATGAAGGCACTGCGGTGACCGACTGGATGGAGCAGGAACGCGAGCGCGGTATCACGATCACCTCCGCCGCCACGACCTGTTTCTGGCCCGCCCGCAAAGAAGAGGGCATCTTCAAGCTTTACGAGGGACAGAAGTTCCGCGTCAACATCATCGACACTCCCGGCCACGTCGACTTCACGGCCGAAGTGGAGCGCTCGCTCCGCGTGCTCGACGGCGCCATTGCCGTATTCTGCGGTGTCGCCGGTGTCCAGCCTCAGTCTGAAACCGTCTGGCGCCAGGCCAACAAGTACGGTGTTCCCCGCATCGCGTTCGTCAACAAGATGGACCGCGTGGGTGCGAATTTCGACAACGCCGTCAATGAGATGCGCGAAAAGCTCGGCGCGAATGCCTGGCCCGTCATCATGCCTTGGGGTGCGGAAGATCAGCTCCATGGCCAGATCGATATCGTCAACCAGAAGGCTGTCAAATATTCCGATAACGACAAGATCGGCTCGACCTACGAGCTCGTCGAGATTCCTGCCGAGTTGAAGGAAAAGGCTGCGCAGGCCCTCCAGAATTTGATCGAAGCGGTCGCGGACAAGGACGAAGAAGTCGGCATGCTCTTCCTTGAAGAGAAGACCCCGACTGCCGCCCAGCTCAAGGCCGGCATCCGCCGCTTGACCGTCACGAATCAGCTGGTTCCCGTCGTCGGCGGTTCGGCCTTCAAGAACAAGGGTGTCCAGTTCCTGATCGACGCCGTCGTCGATTATCTGCCTGGTCCGTTGGACATTCCTCCGGCCGTGGGTGTCAATCCCCACAACCGCGAAGAAAAGGTCCCCACCCCGGCGGACGACAATGCCAAGTTCTGTTCGCTCGCGTTCAAGCTCTGGACTGATCCTTTCGTCGGTAAGCTCGTTTTCTTCCGTGTCTATTCGGGCACGCTGAACAAGGGCACGACCGTTTACAATCCCCGCACCAACAAGCGCGAGCGCATCAGCCGCCTCGTCCAGATCCAGGCCGACAAGCGCGACGAACTCGATGTCGTTTACGCCGGTGACATCGCCGCCATTGTCGGCATCAAGGACGTCAAGACGGGCGACACGCTCTGTCTCGAAGATTTCGATATTCAGCTCGAGCCGCCGTCCTTCCCTGAGCCCGTCATCTCCATGGCCATCGAGCCGAAGACCAAGGGCGATCGCGAAAAGATGGGTGATGCTCTCGGTCGCCTGGTCGAAGAAGATCCCACTCTCACGGTCAAGACCAACGAGGAAACCAGCCAGACGATCATCGCTGGCATGGGTGAACTCCACCTCGACATCATCATGGACCGCATGCGCCGCGAGTTCAACGTTGAGACCAACGCCGGTGCGCCGCAAATCGCCTATCGCGAAACCATCACCAAGACCGGTGAGGGGCATGGTAAGCTGGCCAAGCAGTCGGGTGGTCGCGGTCAGTTCGGCGAGGTCTACATCGATATGATTCCGCAAGAACGCGGCAAAGGCATTACCATCGAGAACAAAGTCGTCGGTGGCAACATCCCCAAGGAGTTCATTCCCGCGGTCAAGAAGGGCATCGAAGAGGCGCTTCTTAATGGCGTTGTCAATGGTGCGCCGGTCATCGATGTCGAGATCCACATCACGGATGGTTCCTACCACGAAGTCGATTCGAACGAATTGGCGTTCAAGCTCGCCGCTATCTTTGCTGTCCAGGACGCGATGAAAAAAGCGGGCCCGATTCTCCTCGAGCCGATGATGAAGGTTGAAGTTTCCACCCCGGACGAGTTCCAGGGCGACATCATCGGCGACTTGAGCCGCCGCCGTGGCAAGATCATGAACACGGAAAGCAAGAACAAGACGACGAATGTGCACGCTGAAGTGCCGCTCTCGGAAATGTTCGGCTACGTCAACAACATCCGTTCCATGTCGAAGGGCCGCGCCGCCTACACGATGGAGCCCTCGCACTTTGAGCAGGTTCCCTCGCAGATCGTCGCGCAAATCACCGAACAGAAGAAGGGTAAATAAATTTATGGCCGAAACACGCATCCGCATCCGCCTCAAGGCATTTGACCACCGTCTTCTCGACCGCGCCGCGACCGAAATCGCCGAGACCGCGTCCCGCACCGGTTCCGTTGTCGCCGGCCCCATCCCGCTTCCGACCAAGATCGAGCGTTTCACCGTGAATCGCTCCCCCCACGTCGACAAAAAGAGCATGGACCAGTTCGAGATGCGCACCCACAAACGCCTTCTCGACATCATCCAGCCCACGGCCAAGACCGTGGACGAGCTCAAGAAGCTGAACCTGCCTGCCGGCGTCGACATCAAGATCAAGGTCTAGTTTAACGTTTTCATACTACTCCCATGAGCATTGGAATTTTAGGACAAAAGGTCGGAATGACCCGCATCTATGATGATGCCGGGACCATCACGCCCGTCACCGTCATCCTCGCCGAGCCGAACTCGGTTCTCCAGGTCAAGACCGTCGAAAACGACGGTTATGCCGCCGCGCAAGTCGGCGTCTTCGACCAGAAGGAACACCGCGTCTCCAAGCCCGAGCTCGGCCACTTCAAGAAGGCCGGTTGCGCTCCCAAGCGTTTCGTCGGCGAATTCCGCACGAACGGCGAAGAGGTCAAGCAGGGCGATGCGCTGAACGTCACCCGTTTCACCGTCGGCCAGTACGTCGACGTCATCGGCATCTCCAAGGGCAAAGGTTTCCAGGGCCCGATGAAGAAGCATAATTTCCACGGGCAGGGCGCCGCTCACGGTTCCAAGACCCACCGCCGCAACGGCGCGATCGGTTGCCGCTCGACTCCGGGCCGCATTTACAAGAACCACGGTATGGCCGGTCACATGGGCGATGAGAAAGTCACTGTCCAGAACCTCCGCGTCGTCCAGGTCCGCGAAGCCGATCACGTTTTGCTCATCAGCGGAGCCGTTCCTGGTCCCGCTGGCAGCTATGTCGTCGTCCGTACCGCGATCAAGGGCCAGCCCAAGGCTAAGCAGGTCGTTGTTGCCAAGGCCGTCAACCCCATGAAGGCTTCCAAGGCCGGCAAATAAAGAGATAACACCATGAGCTTTTCCCCTCTTTCCACCAAGGACGCCGCGTCCAAGCTGAAGGTCGATCTTATCGAGAACGGCATCGGCACGCAGGCTTTGCACGAAACAGTTGTCGCCTACCGCGCCAACCGCCGTTCCGGTACGCACTCGACCAAGACCAAGGCCACCGTGGCCGGCTCCGGCAAGAAACCCTGGCGCCAAAAGGGCACCGGTAACGCCCGTTCCGGTTACAAGTCCTCGCCCGTCTGGTCCGGCGGCGGTGTCGTTTTCGGCCCGCATCCCCGCGATTATTCCAAGAAGACGAACAAGAACGTGAAGCAGCTCGCGCTCCGCAAGGCGATCAGCTCCCGCGTCAACGCCGGGGAAGTCTACCTGATCGATCCGATCGTCCTCGACAAGCCGAAGACCAAGGACCTCGTCGCGAAGCTCAAGGGCAACATCGACAAGTCCACGACCGCTTTGATCGTCACGGAAAACCTCGACAAGAACCTTTACCTCGCCTCGCGGAACCATCCGCACCTCATCACCGTCACCGGTGACCTGGTCAACGCCGAGCAGCTCCTGCTTTGCGACAAGGTCTTCATCACCGACGGCGCCCTCGGCAAAATCTCGGCCCGTCTCCAGAAATAACCCTTATGCGCGATCCTCTCCTCATTCTCAAATCGGTGCGCGTGACCGAAAAGGGCACGGCCCTGGCCGAAAAGCACAACCAGTACGTCCTCAAGGTTGCCCCCAGCGCCACCAAGCAGGAAATCAAGCACGCGGTGAAGGTCCTCTTCCAGAAGACCGCCGTCCGCGTCAACACGATGCAGGTCGCGGGCAAGCTCAAGCGCCGTCACGGCGGGGCCGACATGGGCCAGCGCAATGACTGGAAAAAAGCCATCGTCACCCTCAAGGCTGGCGAAAAGATCGAACTCGTCTAACCGGAACCTACCATGGCACTCAAAACTTTTCGTCCCCTCACGCCTTCCCTGCGTTTTACGCAGCTCAACGGCTTTGAGGAAATCACCAAGGGCAACGCCCCGGTCCGCAAGCTCACCGAACGGATCAAGAAGTCCGGCGGCCGCAACAACCGCGGTCGCGTCACATCGCGTCACATGGGCGGTGGGCACAAGCAGCGCTACCGTTTCATCGACTTCAAGCGCAACAAGCTCGGGGTCAAGGCCGTGGTCGAGTCGATCGAATACGATCCCTGCCGCACCGCCCGCATCGCCCTTCTCAAGTACGCCGATGGCGAGCAACGCTACATCATCGCCCCGGTCGGTCTTGTGGTCGGCACGACGCTGAACAGCGGCCCGGAAGCCGAGCCGATCATCGGCAACGCGCTCCCGCTCGACAAGATCCCGCTCGGCGCGGCCATCCACAATATCGAGCTCATCCCCGGACGCGGCGCCCAGATCGGTCGCACCGCCGGCAGCAGCGCGACGGTCATGTCGATCGACGCCGGTTACGCCCAGGTCCGTCTGCCCTCGGGTGAAATCCGCAAGATTTTTGCTGGTTGCTACGCCACCATCGGCCAGGTCGGCAATCTCGAGCACGAAAATGTTTCCCTCGGCAAGGCCGGGCGCGCGCGCTGGCTCGGTCGCCGTCCGCACGTTCGCGGCATGGTCATGAACCCGGTCGATCACCCCATGGGTGGCGGACAGGGCAAGAGCAAGGGTGGCGGCGGACGCCAGCATCCTGTCTCGCCCTGGGGCCAGGCGGCCAAGGGCCTCAAGACTCGTCCGAAGTACAAGCCCTCGAACAAATTCATCGTCGAGCGCCGCAAGAACAAGAAACACTAATCATTTATGTCCCGCTCCCTCAAAAAAGGCCCGTTCGTTGACGATCACCTCATGGTGAAGATCGAGAAGATGACTTCCGCCAGCGTGAAGAAGCCGATCAAGACCTGGTCGCGCCGCTCGCTCATCACGCCCGATTTCGTTGGCCACACCTTCCTGGTCCACAACGGCAAGATCTTTAATTCGGTGTTCGTGACGGAAAACATGGTGGGCCACAAGCTCGGCGAATTTTCCCCCACGCGGACCTTCAAGAAACATGGCGCCCACACGGAGAAGGCGGCGGCCAAATAAACGGAGACGTGAACGGAACCCAGAATTAACAGATTATCGGACCGGCCCGGCGCAAGCCGACTGGTTCACCGACTTCGAGCCGGGTTCGCCCTGTTCGTTGTCGTTTTGGCGTTTAATGCGCCAAAAACCGCGGTCGCCCAGCCGGCCCCGGATCGTTCTTTGAATGCAGATAAACCAAGCACGGAGCCTCAGAGCAAGGCTGCGGCGGTCGCGGAAGCGTTGAAAAGTCTCAACCTGAACGCGCCCACCAGCGCAGTCCCCATGCTGACCGCAACCGCTCCCGGACAGGACCAGGCGAAAGCCGGGGCTGGCGATAAAAACGCCATCACCGACCTCTCCTCCCTGAGCCGAGAACAACTCGAAGCCAGGGTCAAGACCCTGTCGGAAAGTCTCGCCGCCTCCAACACGGAGGCCGAGTTTTTCCGCCAGCGTTGGCAGGACCTGCGTTTGCGTGACGAAGCCCTCGGGGTGGAAGCCCTGACGGTGGACGAAAGCAAGCTCGAGGACAAGCTGGTCCAGGCCGTGAAGGAACTTTACCAGAGTGAGATGAAACGCCGCGAGGCGCTCCAGCTTCTCTCGAAAATCCTCAACACGACCGGGCAATTGCTCCAGACCGCGCCGAATTTCGACCCGAAAGTACGGGCCGACTACGAGGTCGCCTCCCGCGCAGCCAGGGATTACCTGGCAGGACATAGCGGGTCGTCGATTCCGTTGGGCAGCTCGATCGCTGATGCGAAGATCGCCGACCTTCATCCTGAGTTGAATGTGGTGATCCTGAATGTCGGCAAGACCGAGGGAGTGAAGGAGGGAATGCTCTTCGCGCTCTACCAGGACGCGCAGCAAGTCGGAGTGGTGAGAGTGGTGCTGGCCCGGGACTTGGTTTGTGCGGCGATGGTGCAGGATATCAAAGCGAAGGTCACCCTCAAGGTGGGCGACCGGGCGCAGGTAAACACCGGGCCGTGAGAGAAAGAACGAAGCAACAAATTTTGACAGAGACAGAGAAAACTAAAACAGATTGATTTTATGGACGTAAAAGCTGAGCACAGATACGCGAAGATTTCCGCCTTCAAGGTGCGGGAAGTCACGCGCGAGATTCAGGGACTGCCCGCAGAGCAGGCCTTGGAGATCGTGCGCCTCATCCCCAAGAAGGCAGCCCTCCTCATCGGCAAGGTTCTGGCCTCGGCCATCGCCAACGCCGAGAACAACAACAATCTCCGCGGGACGAACCTCGTCATCAAGAGTGCCATCGCCGGTGAAGGCCCGACGATGAAGCGCATGCACACCCGCGCCCGCGGCGGTGGCGCCCGGATCAACAAACGCTCCGCGCACATCAAGATCATTTTGACTGAAGCAGAACCCGTCGCCCCCAAGGCCAAAAAGGCCAAAGGCGTCAAGAAGAGCAAGACCAAGGTCGTCAAGACCCCGGCTGCTGAAGAACCTAAGAACTAACTCGTATGGGACAAAAAGTTAATCCAATCGGCTTTCGCGTCGGCTTCAACCGCGCGTGGCGCTCCATGTGGTATGCCTCGAAGAAGGACTTCCCCATCTATCTGTACGAAGATGCGATGATCCGCAAGTTTATCAAGAAGAAGCTCGAAGGCGCCGCCGTCTCCAAGGTCACCATCGAGCGCGCCGCCAACCGCGTGCGCGTCAACATTCACACCGCCCGCCCGGGTGTCGTCATCGGACGCAAGGCCGCGGAACTCGACAAGCTCAAGGATGAGATTCGCGCCATCACGACGAAGGACCGCGAAATCCTCGTCGACGTGAAGGAAATCAAGAATCCGGAACTCGACGCCCAGCTTGTCGCGGAAAACATCGCCCTGCAGATCGAACGCCGCATCACCTCCCGCCGCGCCATGAAGAAGGCAGTCCAGACCACCATGGACATGGCTGGCGCCGAAGGTATCCGCGTTCGTTGTTCTGGTCGTCTCGGCGGCGCGGAAATCGCCCGCACCGAGGAATACCGCGAAGGCAAAGTTCCCCTCCACACGCTCCGTGCCAACATCGATTACGGCTTTGCCGAGGCGATGACCGTGGCCGGCAAGATCGGCATCAAGTGCTGGATCTGCCGCAAGGACGAAGTCGCACCCGTTAACGCCTAACCTATACACCTATGCCGCTCCTTCCCAAACGCGTCAAATACCGCAAATCCCAGCGCGGTAGCCGCAAAGGTTTTGCCTCGCGCAATATCTCCATCGATTTTGGCTCCTACGCTCTCCAGACCCTGGACCGCGCCTGGATCACCAACATCCAGATCGAAGCCGCTCGTGTCGCGCTCACCCGCAACATGAAACGCAAAGGCAAGCTCTGGATCCGGATTTTCCCGGACAAATCGGTCACGTCCCGCCCTCCGGAAACCCGGATGGGTAAAGGTAAAGGCGCGCCCGAGTATTGGGTCGCCGTGGTCAAGCCCGGCAACATTTTGTTTGAACTGGATGGTCTCTCTGAAACCGTCGCGCGCGAATCCCTCCGGCTCGCCGCGACCAAGCTGGCCGTGCGGACCCGCTTCATCACCCGTGCCGGACGATTTTAAGCTTTATGAAAATTGCAGATGTTCGTAATTTCACCGACTCGGAATTGGTCGCCAAGAAGAAGGACGCCCGCCAGGAGTACTTCAATCTTCGCCTCCAACAGCAAACCGGCGCGCTCGAAAAACCGAGCCGCTTGGGTGAGCTGCGCAAGGACGTGGCCAAGCTGGAAACCGTGATGAGCGAACGCCGTCTCAAGCTCACGGTCAAGAGCCGCACGGCAAAGAAGCCGGCCGACGACAAGAAGAAGAAATAATTTTAGAATATCAACGACATGAGCACCGAAACCATCACTCCGCCCGCCGAAACCAAGCCCGCCCGCAAGGAACGGACCGGGGAAGTCCTCGCATCGAAAATGCAGAAGACCATCGTCGTGCGTGTCGAACGCCGCGTCCCGCACCCCAAGTTCAAGAAGATCGTTCGCGTGCACAAGAAGTTCTACGTCCACGATGAGAAGAGCGAAGCCAAGGCCGGCGATCGCGTGCTCATTCGTGAAACCCGTCCCCTGAGCAAGCTCAAGCGCTGGGAACTCGTCTCCATTCTCAAACACTAACTGCCATGATTCAAATTCGCTCCTGGGTTGATGTCGCCGACAATACCGGCGCCCGCCGCGCCACCATGATTGGTGTCATCGGCAAGAAGTCGTTGCACGCCGGCATCGGCGATGTCATTACCGCCAACGTCAAAGAGGCCGCTCCGGACGGCACCGTGAAGAAAAGCGAAGTCGTTCGCTGCGTCATCGTCCGCACCCGCCAAGCCATCCGCCGCAGCGACGGTTCCTACCTTCGCTTCGACAACAACGCCGTTGTCATCATCGACAAGGATCTCAATCCCCGCGGCACCCGCATTTTCGGCCCGGTCGCCCGTGAGCTGCGCGAAAAGAATTTCATGAAGATCATCTCTCTCGCACCGGAGGTTGTGTAATTATGTCCATTTTCCGCATCAACAAGCCCCGCAATCCGCAGGCCAAGTTCCACGTCAAGAAGAACGACGAAGTCGTCGTCCTGTCCGGTGCCCAGCAGGGCAAGCGTGGCAAGGTCCTGGAAGTCCTTCGTAACCGCAGCCGCGTGATTATCGAAGGTGTCAATTTGATCAAGAAGTCCACCCGCAAGAGCCAGAACCAGCCCGAAGGTGGCATCGTCGAACGTGAAGGCGCGCTGCATATCTCCAAGATCATGCTGGCCTCCGCCTACGATGCGCGCAAGGGCGCGAAGAAGACCGAAGCGGCCGAGGCGAAACCCGCCAAGAAGACCGCTGCCAAAGGAAAGAAATAAGCCATGCCCGCTCCCGCCATTCCCCTCAAAGTTCCGACAACCCTGGCAACAGAGTACAAGGAAAAGGTCGTGCCCGCCCTCAAGGCCAGCCGCGGCTACAAGAACGTCATGCAGGTGCCCAAGATCGAAAAGGTCGTGGTCAATTGCTGTATCGGTTCCGCCGTCGACACCAAGGTCGCCCTGGAAGACGCTTTCAACGAAATCCAGATGATTACCGGCCAGAAGCCGATCAAGACGAAGTCGACCAAGAGCATCGCCAACTTCAAGCTGCGCGAGAACCAGGAAATCGGCGTCAAGGTCACGCTTCGCGGCGCGATCATGTACGAGTTCCTCGAGCGCCTCATCCGCACCGCGCTGCCCCGCATCCGCGATTTCCGCGGCGTCTCGCCCCGCGCCTTTGATGGCCGCGGCAACTACACGCTCGGCGTCAAGGACCAGACCATCTTCCCCGAAGTCGAACTCGACAAGGTGAAGCGTAACCTCGGCATGGACATCACCATCGTCACCACCGCCCGCAAGAACGAGGAAGCCAAGGAGCTTCTCGCCCTCTTCGGCATGCCTTTTTCCGACCGCAAGTTAACTCCTCAATAATCCCCTATGGCCAAGACAACCTGGATCGTTAAACAGAAACGCAAGCCGAAGTTCTCGACGCGCGCGTACAACCGCTGCAAGCTCTCGGGCCGCCGCCGCGCCTACATGCGCAAATTCGGCCTCAGCCGTATTGCGTTCCGTGAACTCGCGCTCCGCGGGGAAATCCCCGGCGTGACCAAGGCCAGCTGGTAACCGACTCTCTCCCTATGCAAACAGATCCCCTGGCTGATTTTCTCACCACCATCCGCAACGCCTCGCGTACCGCCAAGAGCGAGATCCGCGTGCCGTGGTCGCGCATGCGCAGCGATGTCGCGCACATTCTCAAGAACGAAGGCTACGTGCTCGAAGTCGAAAAGGTCTCCGACAAGGAAACTGCCGGCAAGCCGGTTCTGCGCCTCAAGCTGCGCGGCATGGGCAAGACCCGTTCCATCACCCAGATCACCCGCATCAGCAAGCCGGGCCGCCGCCAGTATGTCGGCGCCAAGGAAATTCCCCGCGTGCTGGGCGGCATGGGCATCTCCGTTGTCTCCACTCCTCGCGGCGTCATGGCCGGACACCAGGCCAAGAAACAAAATCTTGGTGGTGAGTTGCTGCTGACCGTTTACTAAACCTTAAGCAAAAAGAAAGAATACTATGTCTCGTATCGGACAAAAACCCATCGACATCCCGGAGAAGGTGAAAATCGCCATCCAGGGACCTCTCGTCAACATCGAGGGACCGCGCGGCAAGCTCAAGCACACGCTTCCTTCCGGCATCGAAGCGCGCCTCGACGGCAAGACCCTCCTCGTTGAGAAGAAGGGCGAGACCCGCCAGCACAAGGCCCTCCATGGCCTCTCCCGCTCGCTTCTCGCCAATTTTGTCCAGGGCGCCAATGAAGGCTTCCAGAAGAAGCTCGAAATCCAGGGCGTCGGTTTCAAGGCCGCCGTCCAGGGCAAGGTGCTCAATCTGGCCCTCGGTTTTTCGCACCCGATCCTCTTCAACATTCCCGACGACATCAAGATCACGGTGACGGACAATACCAACATCCAGATCGACGGCGCGGACAAGCAGAAGGTTGGCGCTGTTGCCGCCGACATCCGCGCGTACTATCCCCCGGAACCCTACAAGGGCAAGGGCGTCCGCTACGCCGGCGAACAAATCATCCGCAAGGAAGGCAAGACTGCCCAAAGCAAGTAAGGAAATCACATGGCCAAACTCACCTCCAAAGCTTCCCGTATCCGCACTCACGTGCGCGTGCGCCGCAAGGTCAAGGGCACCCCGGAACGTCCCCGCCTCGCCGTCAATTTTTCCGGTCAGCACATCCGCGCGCAGGTTATCGACGACGTGGCCGGCAAGACACTGGTCAGCGCCTTTACGACCGAGAAGTCGTTCAGCGGTGGCGATCTTCGCCCGAACGTCAAGGGTGCCGAGAAAATCGGCAAGCTTGTCGCCGAGCGCGCCAAGGCCAAGAATATCGCCCAGGTCGTTTTTGACCGTGGCGGTTTCACCTACCACGGTAAAGTCAAAGCCCTCGCTGATGCCGCCCGCCAGGGTGGTCTCCAATTTTAATTATACTATCTATGCCTCCCAAGACTGATCCCATCATTGAAGAGAAAATTGCCGAAGAGACCGTGGTCGTTGACCCGGTGATCGAAGCGGCAGCTCCCGAAGCGCCCGTCGCCGCCGTTGTGGCGCCGACGGAACAGCGGACGGACCATCGCGGCGGCCAGGGCGGTCGCGGGCAGGGTGGTCGTGGCGGTGGCGGTCGTGGCCGTGGGCCCGGCGGCAATCGCGGACCTCGCGGCAATCGCGACGAGAACAAGTCCGATTTGCTCGAAAAAGTCGTCTTCATCAATCGATGCGCCAAGGTCGTCAAGGGCGGTCGCCGTTTCAGCTTCAGCGCGCTCCTCGTTGTCGGGGACCGCAAGGGCAAGGTCGGCGTGGGATTCGGCAAGGCCAATGAGGTCACCGAAGCCATCCGCAAGGCCACCGATGCGGCCCGCAAGCATCTCGAACCCGTTTCCCTCCGCGGCAACACCATTCCCCATGAAGTCATGGGCCAGTTTGGCGGCGGTCGCGTGTTCCTTCGCCCGGCCTCGCCCGGTACCGGCCTGATCGCCGGTGGCGGCGTCCGCGCCGTGGTCGAAGCGGCGGGCATCAAGGATCTCCTCGCCAAGTCGCTCGGCTCGGGCAACCCGGCCAACGTCGTGCGTGCCACCCTCCAGGCGCTCAAGCAGCTTCGCCAGAAGGAAGTCATCTTCCAATTGCGCGGCAAGACCGTCAAGCCGGCTGCTCCTGCAGTGGCCGCTGTCGCCGGAGAAGAAGCGAAAGCCGAGGCTCCCGCCAAGACCGGCAAGGCCAAGGGCAAAGCCAAGGCGGAAAAATCTGTCAAAACGGAAAAAAGCGGCGAGTCTGATCCCGCCCTTGCTTCCTAACCGAATAAATCATCATGTCCTCCTCCATCCGACTTCATAACTCGAAACCCCGTCCCGGATCGCGCCATCGCGTCAAGCGGCTCGGCTGCGGCGAAAGCTCCGGCCACGGCAAGACCAGCGGCAAGGGCCACAAGGGCCAGAAGGCCCGTTCCGGCGGCAGTCTCCGTCTCGGATTCGAAGGCGGCCAGATGCCCCTCATCCGCCGTCTCCCCAAGCGTGGTTTCAATAACACGGCCTTCAAGATTTCGTATGCCCCGGTCAATCTCGGCGACCTCGAGAAGCTTGCCGTTTCCGGCGTCATTGATGAAAAAACGCTGCGGACCAGCGGCCTCGTCAACGGCACCTGGGACGGCGTCAAGATTCTCGGCGGCGGTGACCTGACCAAAAAGCTTTCGCTCAAGGTTGATGCCATCAGCGCCTCGGCCCGCGAGAAGATCGAGAAAGCCGGCGGTTCCGTTGAGATCGTTGCCACCAAGTCCTATCCCGCTCGCAACAGCGCGAAGGTCCTGGCCAAGACGTCGAAGCCCGCCAAGGCGCCCAAGGCCTAAACCCTTACCGGCTTAAGCCCTCCACGCCCCGCTCATGCTCTCGGCCTTCGCCAACTGCTTTAAGATTCCGGAACTCCGCCAGCGTATTCTCTTTACGCTGGCCGTGGTGGTGGTCGTGCGCATCGGCGCCGTCATCCCTTGTCCCGGCGTCAACACAGAGATCCTCGCCAAGTTCTTCGAGTCGGTCATCTCAAAGAACGCGGACAACTCGGTCATCGGGATGTTCAATCTCTTCAGCGGTGGCGCTCTTGAGAACTGCGCCGTCTTCACGCTCGGCATCATTCCCTACATCAGCGCGAGCATCATGCTCCAGTTGATGACCGCCGTCGTGCCCAGTCTCGGCAAGCTCGCCCGCGAAGAAGGTGGCCGCCAGAAGATCACGCAGTACACGCGCTACGCCACGATCGTCATCTGTCTTATCCAGGGTTACTTTTACGCCGGCCAGTTCGAGCACCCCGAGCACAGCCAGTTGCTCTCGGGTATTTCCGCCGTCACGCACCAGTACGGGCCGTTGGTGCCTTATCCCGGTGTCATGTTTGAGTTCACCACCATGATCAGTTTGCTGACTGGCACGCTGCTCCTCATGTGGCTCGGCGAACAGATCACGGACAAGGGCATCGGCAACGGTATCTCGATGGTCATCACCATCAACATCGTGTCGCGCCTGCCTGCCGCCCTTCTGCAAGGCTTTCAGATGATCACCGGTGTCGATACGGGCAAGGAAGGCGCCAGCCCGATGCTCATCATTCCGCTGATTTTCTTCCTCTTCGCCGTTATCGCCGGGACCATCGCCATCACCCAGGCGATGCGCAAGGTCACCATCCAGTACGCCAAGCAGGTGCGCGGAAACAAGATCTACGGTGGCCAGAGCTCGTTCCTTCCGCTCAAGGTCAATTACTCCGGTGTCATGCCCATCATCTTCGCGCAGTCGATCCTCCTCGTGCCCGCGTTTATGATCCAGATTCTCCCGATCGGCACGGCACCTTGGGCACGTGATCTCGCCGATTCGCTTAACCGTGGTACCGCGTACTACTGCATCTACGTCGGCATGATTTTCTTCTTCTCCTACTTCTGGGTCTCCTTCATGTTCAACCCGACCCAGATCGCGGAAGACGTCAAGCGCAACGGCGGCTTCATCCCCGGTATCCGTCCCGGTACCCCCACAGCCGATTTCCTCGATTACACCATGACGCGCCTCACGCTCGCCGGCGCCATCTTCCTCGCCGTCCTGGCCATCCTTCCCTCCGCGGTCCAGCATTACCTCGGCGTACCGCAGCTCACGGCGCAGTTCTTCGGCGGCACCAGCTTGCTGATCATGATCGGTGTCATGCTCGACACCATGCGCCAGATGGAGACCTACCTGCTCCAGCGTCATTATGACGGCTTCCTCAAGAAGGGCCGCATCCGTGGACGCTCAGCGGGCGCCATGCCCACGGCCGGGCAGGGGGCTGCCGTCAATACCGAGAACTACGTCTGGCTCTTCGTCATTCTCGCCGTTCTGGCCATCGGTGGCGTGATTATTTCCCTCCTGCAAAAATAACTGCGGCAGGAAAAATTTGAGGCCTGAATTTTCAGCCCTTTCCTTTTCTCTTTTTGCCTTTAATTTTTTCTCGTGAGCATTCCCATCAAAACCGCAGACGAAATCGAGGGCATGCGCGCCAGTTGCCGCGCCGCCCGCGAAATCCTTGAGGAAGTGGCCCTCGCTGTGGTTCCCGGCGTTTCGACCGGGGAGATCGACAAGCTGGCGGCCCGGCTTATCAGTGACCGCGGTGGACGGAGCCCCTTCCTCAACTATCGCGGTTTTCCGGGACACATCTGCATCTCGGTGAATGACGAAATCGTCCACGGTATCGGCGGGGCGCGGCGCATCCAGTACGCCGACATAGTCAAGCTCGACATCGGTATCATCTTCAAGGGCTGGGTCGGCGATACGGCCACGACCATCCCGGTCGGAGATATCCCCGCAGCGACCGTTCGTCTTCTCGACAAGACGCAGGAAGCGCTCGCCATCGGCATCGAGCAAGCCAGGGCCGGTAATCGGGTCCATCACATTTCCGAGGCGATCGAGAATTTCGTCGTTTCCAACGGATATAGTGTGGTCCGCGAATTTGTGGGTCACGGCGTCGGTCGTGCCCTGCACGAGGAGCCGCACGTTCCCAATTACGGGCGCGAGATCAAGGCCAAGCTCAAGCCCGGCATGACCATCGCCATCGAGCCCATGGTCAACATGGGGCGCGCGCAGGTCCGTCAGCTCGCCGACGGCTGGACCGTCGTCACCGCCGATGGCAAGCCCTCCGCCCATTTCGAGCACACCGTCCTCATCACCGAAGGCGACCCGGAAATCCTCACATGTCTGCCCGCGACAACCTCCAGGCCCGGGGCACGGTAATCGAGGTGTTGGAACGCGGCGCCTACCGCGTCGAACTTCCCAATGGTCACCGCTGCATTGCGCGTGCGGAGAGGAACGCTGCCGACTTCGCGCTGGAAGCGCCGGTATTGCTGGCCTTTCATCCCTACGATCTTTCTCGTGGAAGAATTGTCGGGGCGGGTAGTATTTGAAAATGAGCGCCCCCGTTGTTCTCTTTGCCCTCAATGAGGGAACCAAGGCCAAGTTTTTTCCCGGCTCTCCTTTCAAGGATCTGCCGGCCTCCCAAGTCTGGGTCAGTATGGCTGGTTTGAAACCTGGTGATTGGGCGGACATTTTAGTGGCGCAAAAACCCGAAATGATTGTTTCCTGTTGGGAGACGCCTCGTGTTCCGAAAGATTTGCTCAAGAGCGGGAAAGTGCCTTTGCGGTATCTCTGCCATCTGACCGGCACGGTCAAGGGCCTCGTCACCCGGGACATGATTCGCGACGGACTGCTTGTCAGCAACTGGGGCAATACCATCAGCCATACCATCGCGGAACACGCACTTCTCCTGACGATGGGAGCGCTTCGCTGCATGACCGTCTGGCGCGCCAGCATGGAAAATTCGTTCGCCAACCAGGGGAACATTCCCACCCGCACCCTCCATGGCAAAAAAATCGGCATCCATGGATTTGGTGCCATCGCGCGGCACCTGATCTCCCTGCTCAAGCCATTCGGCGTTACGATTTCCAGTTATTCCGCCGGTGTTCCCCCAGAGTTATTCCAGGAACATGGCGTCCGCCGTTGCGACAGCCTTGAGGAACTGGTTTCCGACCTCGATGTCATGGTTGAATGCGAGGCATGGACGCCCCAAACCGAGGGATCAGTGGACGCCCGCATCCTCGGCTTGCTGCCCCAGGGGGCCGTCTTTGTCAATGTGGGACGTGGCGCGCTGGTCGATGAAATCGCCCTGGCCCGCCTCGGCACAGAGGGGAAACTCAACGTTGCGCTCGACGTTTACCGGCACGAGCCGCTGCCGTCTGATTCTCCTCTGATGCAGGTTCCGAATGCCCTGCTCTCTCCGCATATCGCGGGGCCGACGATGGACTCCCTTCCTCTTTGCGGCGATCTCGCGCTCAGCAATCTGCGGCATTATTTGTCGGGTCAGCCCGGGCAAATCAAGGGCTTGGTTACGCTCGAGATTTATGACCGCACGACCTGACCGGATGTCGTGGGGGTTCTCCAGCCTGGGAGCACCCGATCTGAGCCTGGAAGAATTGTCCGAATTGGCCCGTCAATTCGGAATGGATTTCCTCGAGTTGCGCGCGGTGAGGGGAACCATCGCCTTGCCTGATTATTTTCACAAACACCCGCATGAACTCGAAATCGCGCCTGGGGAGATTCGCGTCCTCTCGACCGACCTGCGCCTCATCGAAAGTGCCGACGAAGATATCATCGCCTTCATGCGCTACGTCAAACTGGCGGAGACTTGGAAAACACCCTACCTCCGGGTATTTGGAGGCGGAAAATGGGGTGATGAAATTTCCCTGAATGCTTTCGGGCACGCCGCCAAGACCGTCAAACGCTGCCGCCAACTCATGCAGGAGATGGGATCGTCGGCGGAAATGATCCTGGAAACCCACTCGGGATTCTCCTCGACCCAAACCTGCCGCCGCCTGAACAATCTCCTGGAGCAACCGCTCTCCATTCTCTGGGATTCCCATCATACGTGGAAACTCGCCCGGGAATCGCTGGAAGAATCCTGGCAGACTATCGGCGAATGGGTCCGCCATGTTCATTACAAAGACAGCCTCTCGGCTCCTGTCGGCGAGAGCGATTACCGCTACGTCCTGCCCGGGTTTGGCGAGTTTCCCACCCATGAACTGCTGCAGCTCCTAGCTCGTGACGCTTATCACGGTGGCGTCTCCCTCGAGTGGGAAAAACTCTGGCACCCCAACCTGCGCGACCTGGTCGAGGTACTGGGGCCGTTTAAAGAGATTCGCTAGTAAGATTCCCTGCTACCGTTTCCCTGACTTTACATTAATTTCCGGAGGGCCAGACTGGTTCGTTATGGAGGAGAGCGATCAGAAAGAGGCTCAGGAAAGCATCCGTCATTATGTCTGGTCGGGTTTCTATAGCCCGGATGAGATTGCTCGGATCATAGGTGAGGAATTATTCGAGCCCGAGACCTTCGATAAAGCATGGCTCAACACTCAAATCGCCGAGGAATTTTCTAAAAAACACTTGGACGAGCAGGCTTGGCCCGAGCCAACGGACTGTGAACGGCTCGATAAGGTTTTCGCAGAATTGCAGGTTAAGAAGATCATTGCCCTACAGAACGCAGGCTACACTCAGTCGGACGGTCTAAGCGATATTACGGAAAAGTGGATAAAAGCTGGTGAGGAAAAATCCGACATTGAAGGCTACTGCTTTTTTCACGGACAAGACCTTGAACGCGCGGTGGTCGGAGACGGTTTGATGCTAACCTTTGGGGATATCTTGGGTGCCGACGAAAAAGGTGTCATGATCGGTAAGACGATCTCTCAGGTTCTTACCGCATATGGTTTTGCTGTGGATTGGGACGGTACAACAGCGAAGCGAATCAACGTTCCGAATATCAAGTGGCACAAGAGGTTTGCGTCCAAGCAGCCTGTGCCAAAACCAAAGCCCTCCGGTCTTAGTTGGATGTTTTGGAGAGATGAAATGGCTTGATCCAAGTTCAACGGGAATGCTTTGTAAAAAACTTCAACATTCTTCTTGTCTCTGCTGTGCAGATTGATAGGCTTTCTCCCTTGCGCTTTATCGCGTGGAGGCATTTTTGTCTCCAGGCTGGGAGCGTAAATCACCCTTTTTAAGAGATAAAAATAAATGAAAGTTCGCGCCTCTGTCAAACGCCGCACTTCGGACTGCCAGGTTGTCCGTCGGAAGGGCCGCGTCTACATCATCAACAAGAAAAACCCACGCCTTAAACAGCGTCAGGGCTAAACTCGAAAGTACGTACGTATGCCTCGCCTTCTCGGTATCGATATTCCCGGTGACAAGCGGATTGAAGCCGCCCTCCCTTACATTTACGGCATCGGCCCGGCTCGCGCCAAGCTGATCCTTGAGCAGGCTGAAATCAGCCCTGACCTCCGCGCCAAGGCGCTGACGGACCAGCAGGTGAACCGCATCATCCAGATCATCACCGAGAACAAGTACACGATCGAAGGCGATCTTCGCCGCGAGCTGCAACAAAATCTCAAGCGCCTCCAGGCGATCAACTGCTACCGCGGCATCCGCCATCGTCGCGGCCTTCCGGTTCGCGGTCAACGCACCGGCACCAATGCCCGCACCCGCAAGGGACCCCGCAAGACGGTCGGTGTCCAGCGCAACAAAGACGCCAAGGCTGGCAAAGTTTAATTTTTACCCTGAACCACCATGGCTGACGAAACTCCCATTACACCCGAACCCGCGCCTGAGAAAAAGGCTCCTGCCAAAAAGGAAGCCGCTCCGAAGGCCGAAGCCGCTGCGGCTCCTGCTGCTGAAGCTGCCCCCAAGGCCGAAAAGAAACCCGCCGCTGAAAAGAAGGCCGCTGGCGAAAAGAAAGGCGCTGCCGCTGCTGTCGCCGTCAAACCCGCTGAACAGATTTCCACCAGCCTGTCGCTCGACCCGAACGACATGGAGAAGCCCAAGATCGTCAAGGCCAAGGGCAGCAAGAATGTCTTCACTGGCATCGCGCATATCTCCGCCACCTTTAACAACACGATCGTTTCCATCACGGACATGACCGGCGCGGTTATCGGCTGGTCTTCCGCCGGTAAGTGCGGTTTCCGCGGTTCGAAGAAGTCGACCGCTTACGTCGCCCAGGTTGTCGCGCAGGACGCGTCCCGCCAGGCGATGGGCCACGGCTTGAAGGAAGTTTCCGTTCGCGTCAAGGGCCCCGGCACTGGTCGCGAATCGGCCATCCGCGCCCTGCAGGCCATCGGCTTGGAAGTCACTTCCATCACCGACGTCACCCCCACTCCTCATAACGGCTGCCGCCCCCGCAAACAGCGCCGCGTTTAATCCCTTAATTTTCTACTCTCATGGCACGTTATACCGGACCCCGCACCAAGAAAAGCCGTCGCTACGGCGTACCCCTCTTCGGATCTCACAAGGCGCTCGAGCGCCGCAACTATCCCCCCGGCATGCACGGCGACAAAGGCCGCCGCAAGCAGTCGGAATACGCGATCGCGCTCGGCGAAAAGCAGAAGCTCCGTTTAATGTACGGCCTGCTGGAACGCCAGTTCCGCCGCTACTTCGAGACCTCGCTGCGCCGCCGCGGTATCACTGGTGAAATTTTGCTCCAGCTCCTCGAGACCCGCCTCGACAATATCGTTTTCCGCCTCGGCCTCGCCAATTCCCGTCGTGCCGCGCGCCAGATGGTCAATCACGGTCATGTGAACGTGAATGGTCGCCGCGTCAGCATCGCGAGCTACAACACCAAGATTGGTGATGTGATCGAAGTGCGGAACAACGCCGTTTCCCGTCAGCTCGGTACGCGCGGCCTCAACGCCACGCAGATCACGGCTGTTCCGGACTGGCTCCTTCTCGACAAGGACAATTTCAAGGGCGAAGTGAAACGCATCCCCTCCCGCGAGGAGATCGCGCCGATCGTCAACGAACAGTTGATCATCGAGCTTTACTCGCGCTAACCCATTTTGTGGTCCCGCCGTTGCGGGACCGCCTGACCTTTTTCCGACCGGTGGTGCGGGGAAGGGCAGTAATCGAATCACACCACCATTTGGCTGTTGGTCCGGTTTCCGCGATAGCATGTCGGGGAAATTCGGGTAACCCAGCCAGGAGAAAATAAATGCCCATCCGCCTCGGTCGTTTCGAAATGCCCAATCGTCTGGCTAAAGACGAAGCCGCCTCCAAAGGTAATTACGCCAAGTTCGTTGCCGAACCTTTTGAAGCCGGTTACGGTCACACCCTCGGCAACTCCCTGCGCCGTGTGCTCCTTTCCTCACTGGAAGGTGCTTCCATCGCCAGCATCAAGCTGGAAGGCGCCGTGCATGAATTCGGCACGCTCCCGGGCGTTGTCGAAGATGTCACCGACATCGTGCTCAACCTCAAGAAGGTCCTCTTCAAGCTCCCCAACCGCGACACGCGCGTTCTTTTCCTCAATGTCACCAAAGAGGGAACAGTCACCGCGGGCGACATCAAGCTCGACGCCGGCGTGGAAGTGCTGAATCCCGACCAGGTCATCGCCACGCTCGATAAGAAGCAGCGCTTTGAGATGGAACTTGAAGTCAAGGTCGGACGCGGCTATTGCAGCGCCGAGTATAACAAGCACCCCGAGCAGTCCATCGGCGTCATCGCCATCGACTCGCTCTTCTCCCCGGTCCGCAAGGTCAAGTACGCGGTGGAAAACACCCGCGTTGGCCAGCGTACCGATTACGACAAGCTCGTCCTCGAAATGTGGACCGACGGCCGCCTGACGCCCGATGAGGCGCTTCTCCAGGCCTCCGCAATCCTGCGCCATCACCTCGATCTCTTCGTCGACTTCGACAAGGAAACCATCGAGTTCGAGGAAAGCCAGCCGCAGGTCAGCCAGGAAAACAGCAAGCTCAAGAAGCTCCTCAATATGAGCGTCAACGAGATCGAGCTGTCCGTCCGCGCCGCCAACTGTCTCAACAACGCGAACATCACCACGGTCGGCCAGCTGGCCATGAAGACCGAGGCCGAGATGCTCAAGTACCGCAACTTCGGCAAGAAGTCGCTCAACGAAATCAAGGATAAGCTCCAGAACCTCGGCCTCAGCCTGGGCATGAAGCTCGAACCCGGCCTCGTTGAACTCCCTGCCTCCGACGCGAAAGCCGACTAACCGCCATGCGCCACCAGAAAAACACCCGTAAACTCGGACGCACTTCGCAGCACCGCGATGCCATGCTCGCCAACATTGTTTGCAGCCTGATCATCCACAAGCGCGTCAAAACCACCCTGGCCAAGGCCAAGACCGCCCGTCCGCTGGCGGAAAAGCTCGTCACGCTCGGTAAGGGCGGAACGCTCCATCACTATCGCCTCGCCGTCGCCAAGATCGGCCAGGAAGATGTCGTGAAGAAGCTCTTCAAGGAAATCGCTCCCGGTTTCAAGGACCGCAAGGGTGGCTACACCCGCATCCTCAAGCTCGGGCCGCGCCAGTCCGATTCCGCGCCGATCGCCTTTCTCGAATGGGTCGATTATGTCGTGGAAGCCAAAGCTCCTGCGCCCAAGACGGAAAAGGCCCCGAAGGCTGACAAGCCCAAGGCCACCAAGTCCGAAAAGGCCGAGGCCGTCGACGTGGAAGTGGTTGATGACAAGCCTGCCAAGAAGGCGAAATCACCCAAGCCCCAGGCTTAAGCGATTCAAGCTAACAAAACGGCGATCCTCGCAAGGGATCGCCGTTTTTGTTTTAGTGGGGGCATGAACTTTTCCCGCTGTCTTATCGTGGTCCTGTTGAGTGCGGTACTTAATTGCGGCCTGATCCGGGCCGATGATGTGGCCAAAAAAGATCCCATCGATCTCGAGGTCGATAAGATGATGGATAAGGACCCCTCGACGCAAGGCATGATCGCGGCCACCGACAAGGGCACCCAACTTTGGGATGCTGAGATGAACAAGGCTTACAACGCTCTAATGAAAAAGCTCCCGGAGAAGGAGCGGGCGACTTTGAAGAAATCGCAGGTCGCGTGGCTCGCCTATCGGGACGCCAACACCGAGTTGGTCGCCACGGTGTATGGTCCTGCCCAAGGGACGATGTACCTTCCTATGGCCCGCGATGAAACGCTTGAGATGGTTAAGGCACGGACGCTTCAATTGCGCAACTATCTCGACATCCTCAACGAAAACGACGATTCAAAGTAGTCGTCGAATGTTGGCTTAGTTCTGGACCGAATCTTCTTCCTCTCCAGGATGCTGAGATGCCATGACTTTGCCGGAGATGAAGTAAGAGCCCAGTACCAGAGCGGCGGCAATAACTTGTGCAATAATCGTTTCCCAGTACGGAAAGATCGAGAACCAGACGCCGGCCCAATCGGGTACCTTTCCATCAAGCGCGGCAATGGTGGTGGTGGGCAGCCACCCGGCCTGCTGCATCTCGTAAGCTTCCTCGCCCACCATGACCAGCAGGACGAATCCCAGCATGATGCCGGTGATGATGAGCATCTTGCGGTAGGGCATGCGCTGGTGCAGCCAAAAGGTGATGACCGCCACGATGAGGGTGAGGCCGAGGCCGATCAACGATCCGTAGAGCACGGGCATGCCGCCCAACTTGAGAAAGTAGCTCTGGAGAAACAGCACCACCTCAAAGCCTTCGCGATAGACCGAAGTGAGGCCGAGCAGGATCAGGCCCCAGAAGACCAGTCCCGGTGAGGTGCCGTGCTCGGCGGATTCGAGGATCTTCTTTTTCTGGCGATTATGGACGGTGATCCAGCCGCCCCAATAGACCTTATGGAAGAACCAGTTCATGACGACCAGGAGAACGATGACCGCGAGCAATCCCGTTGCCGCCTGCAAGGCGAGGTAGGACACCTGGCTGCTGATGTCGTCCAGGATTCCGCGGACGACGAACCAGGTTATCAACGTCGCGATAAACCCACCGCAAGCACCCAGAAAGATGGGCATTGAACGGCCCTCCTGCTTTCGGCTCAGCCCAGCGGTGATGGCGGCGAGGACAAGAATGCTTTCCAAGCCTTCACGAAAGACCAGCACCGCAATCTGCAAGGCTGCCGACAGATGGCTCGTGTTGGGCGCGTCCGGCTTGGGGCTTCCGCCCGCAGTGATACCCTGCCAGATCAAAAGAGCGACGACCGGTATGGCAGCCAAACCCAGCACAATCGGAAATATGCGGCTTCCCGAAGACGGGGCAGAGGAGAGGGGGCGTTCGTGCACGGGAAAGGATGTCACTGGCATGCAATAAGATGCAGCAAGGACAAACAGGACGCTAACGATTGGTTGCTATTTCCTGACGGTCTGTTGCACAGGTTAGATGTGCTTTGAGTCTGCCTCATCCTTGACCGTGTAGCCGGATTCCTGCCGCTTGAAGTTGACCTCGTTCTTCTTCACATAGGCGTTGAAGACGTCGTCGGCGGACATGCCTAGGACCTGCGCCATGGAGATGAGGAAGTGGAACAGGTCGACGACCTCCACCTTGGCGTTCTGGGAGTCGAATTTCTGGTACTTCGCCCACCATTTCCACGGCACACTATCGGTCAGTTCGGCCATTTCTTGGGACATCGCCCGGGTATAATTGAGGAGCCACTTGGTCTGCTCTTCCTCGCTCATGCCGGTCGTATTGACGCCAATGCGGGCATTTAGCGACTGTTGCATCCGGAATAACTCTTCAAACTTGTCCTTGGGCGATTCACTCATGGGGAGGATTATTCCGTGCAGACGGTTTTTGAACAGAAAAATGGTAATCGAACTTCATCTTATGGTGGTATTTAGGTGAAACTGAATCCGCCGGAGGTCGACAAGCGAAAAACCCATGGCACACTAACTTTCCCTATGGAACAAGTCGTCATCATCGGCACCGGTTGCGCCGGGCTCACGGCCGCGATCTACACCGCGCGCGCCAATCTCTCTCCCCTCGTCCTCACCGGGACGCAGCCGGGCGGACTCCTCACCACCACCAGCATCGTCGAGAATTTCCCCGGTTTTCCCGAGGGCATCGACGGATGCGAGTTGATGCAAAACCTGCAGAAACAGGCCGAAAAATTCGGCGCGCGCATCTCCTACGGACATCTCGATAGCGTTGATCTTTCGAAGCAGCCGCTCAAGCTCGTGATCGATGGCGACCCGGTCGAAACGAAGACCCTCATCGTGGCGACGGGCTCCAGTCCCCGCAGCATCGGTCTCGATTCCGAACGCGCGCTGGAAAAATTCGGCGTCACCTACTGCGCGACCTGCGACGGCGCCCTGCCGCAATTCCGCAACCAGCCTCTCGTCGTCGTCGGGGGAGGGGATTCTGCCGTTGAGGAAGCCACCTACCTGACCCGCTTCGCCTCGAAGGTCTATCTCGTCCATCGCCGCGATTCTCTCCGCGCCAGTGTTATCATGGAGCAGCGGGCGCTCAAACATCCCAAGATCGAGATGGTCTGGAACAGTGTCGTTACCGAGGTGATGGATGTCGCCGCGAAAAAGGTCACCGGCGTGAAACTGAAGAATGTCGTCACCGGCGCCACCAGTGAGATCGCTTGTGCGGGCCTCTTTGTCGCCATTGGACATGTACCGAATACGAAGGTCTTCGGTGGTGCGCTTGATCTAGACGATCACGGCTGTATCAAACTTTACGGCGGCACCCGCACCAACGTCCCCGGCGTCTTTGCCGCTGGTGATGTGGCGGACTCGGTCTATCGCCAGGCCATCACCGCGGCCGGTACAGGCTGCGCCGCCGCGATTGAGGCGGAGCGGTTTTTGTGTGAGTTAGCTACGCCGCATTAATTCAGACCGTTCTGGCAAGGATATTATGGGATCGCATGACCATAAGCGACCATGGGATCCTGCGCACAGCGTGTCTAGATGGTTTAAAAATCACCCGCGTGCCTATTGGCAAGCGCCTCTGATTGTTCTTGCGGGTGTCTATTGCTTTTTGCTTTGGCGCGACATGGAACAGCAAGCACCCGCGTTTGCGGATTTGAAAACAGTAAGCGTGTATTCATCGACCGAGAAAATCAAAGGGTATTGGAGAGATGGAGGAAGAATACACCGTAACGCAGATGATCTTGAATTTAGTGTCAAGGAAGGGACTGTCTTTAGGACGCTTGGTTTGAGCAACGAACAAGAAGATAAAATCCAAGCCGCATTAACGCATCATCAGCAAGTGATTCTTCGGTATCATTCCCGGGGAGATTATATTCCCTTCTTTCAAGAGAACTTGATTTTTCAGATAGAAACTCCGGAAAGTACTCCGCTTTCATACGAGGAAACTTTGAATGGGCTAGCGGAGGTGCGTGGTGGCTCGCTTTGGGTTTCACTTTTCACTTTTGGAGCCATGACTGTAATCGTCTTGTGGTCAACATTCGAAGAATACAGTCGAAAAAGAGACAAAGCTGAAAAAGCTAAGAAAAATACCGCTAATTCCGTCAACTCCTAATCCACAAACAACTGCTTGTCCTCCTCGAGGGGAACACGGCAGTGGGACCATTTGCCAAAGAGGACGGTGCGCAGCTTGGAAAAGATACGGTAGCCGATATCAGCCAGGAACGTGGGGCAAACCCGGAGCACGAGATCGAAGAAGCGGAATTCTGGCAGCCCTCGGATGATCCTGGCGACGGCGGCGCTGCGTACCGAGTATTCCTCGCTGCCGTCGGAACGGCGCGAGACGAGCACAACGGAATCGACTTTGGCGAATTCAGGATGAGTCGGCACGACCCGCTGTTGGTACGTCGGGCCCTGCTTCGTACCGAAGCGAATGCGACGGCCCTTGTCGGCCATTCGGACTTTGTTGACCCAGCGGTTGCAGAACGCGCATTCGCCGTCGAAGAAAAGGAGCATGGGGTAACGCTCGGAGGTAAGGCCCTCCTGGGGTTTGGATGCGGTGAGCGTGCTCATGCTGGATTAACTCTCGCACAAACTGGTGCGGCTGCAAAGAGCCGTCACCCAGCGGACAGAGCTTATCTGCCCGGCGTAAACGTTCCCGAGACCAGCCGGTCGATGAAGCTCGGATCGACCACGTTGCGCAAATAGACCCAGATCGCCACCGCGATGAGGAACGAGATGAGCTTAGCTTGCCAGTTGTTCAACAAGAGATTTTTCATCGACCTTATTCTGTAAAAGGATGGCGATCAGTTGGGAGCGAAGTTCGTCGGTGGTGAGGGGACGACGGAGCTCGCCGTTGTAAGCCAAAGAAATGATCCCGGTCTCCTCCGAGAGAACAACCACGGCGGCATCGGTCTCATCGCTCAGGCCCAAGGCGGCGCGATGGCGCAGGCCGAGCGTGCGTTGCAGTCCCTCGGCCTGGGTGAGAGGAAAGATGGCCGCAGCGACGGCAATGCGGTTCTGGACGATGACGACACCACCGTCATGCAGCGGCGTCTTGGGAAAGAAAATGGTCGCGAGCAAGTCCTCGGTGACTTTGGCATCGAGCGGTGTGCCGTTTTCGCGGGCGGGCTCGTAGGTAATTTCGCGTTCGAAGGCAATCAACGCGCCGTGCCCGGCCAGTTGCAGTTGCTCCAGGGCGTTGATCACTGTCTCAATTACCTCAGCCTGTTGCCGGTGCGCGGTGAAGACCGAGCGGCTGCCCAGTTCCGCGAAAATACGGCGCAGTTCCGGTTGGAAGATGATCACCAGCGAGGTCAGTACGAAAATAGGCGAAAAACTCAGCAGCCTTTCGATGACCTGCAGATGCAGGACGTATGAGAGCAGCGAAAGGAGCGCCAGCAGGAAGCCGAATCCCGCCAGCACGCGCGCGCCGCGAGTTCCCCGAAAGAGCTTCCACATATAGTAGATGCCCACGGTCAGGATCAGGATTTCGATCAGTGAGCGCGCGAACTCCTTCACGAGGATGAAGTGGTCGTGCAGATAGGTGATCATGTCGTATTGGCTCCACGCCCGAAGGCTCCGGCCAGCCGGGCGGTGCGCCAGGCGGCGGGGACGTCGTGTACCCGCCAGATGGCTGCGCCTCGTGCCGCCGCCCAGATATGGGCCAATTCGTTTGATATCTCCAAAGGCTCCGAACCGCCAACCAATTTTAAGAAAGATTTTCGCGAAAGGCCCACCAAAATAGGACGTCGCAACGCGCGAAAAGCTTCAAGGTCCCGCAAAAGTTCCAGATTATGGGCCAGGGTCTTGCCAAAACCGAATCCCGGATCGCAGACGATTGACTCGAGCGCGAGACCGTTTTCTTCGGCCCGGGCCAGGAACTTTCCGAGGAAGTCGACGATCTCCGCGGACGCGTCGGCATAGGTTGGCGCCTTCTGCATCGTGGCCGGCTGGTCCAACGCATGCATCAGGACATAACCGGCCCGGTTTTGCGCCACGGTTTGCCAGAGGTACGGGTCCCAGCGCCCGGCGCTGACGTCATTGACGATTTCCGCCCCTTCTTCCAGCGCGGCAACGGCCACAGGTGATTTCCAGGTATCGACCGAGATGGGAATTTTCAAGCGGCCCTGCAGGCGACGCAGGACCGGCAGGATGCGGGACAACTCGACCTCGGCGCTGATCAATTCCGCCCCGGGCCGGGTCGATTCGCCGCCGAGATCCAGAATGTCCGCGCCTTGTGCTTCCAGCTCAAGGGCGCGATCCAGGGCTGCCTCGGGATCGAGATAACGACCGCCGTCGGAAAACGAATCAGGTGTGACGTTGAGAACGCCCATTACCAGCGGTCGCTCCTGCCAATGCAGAATGCGGGTCTTGAGTTGCCATGCGTTTGCCTGCATCCCTCCAAAGTGCCATCACAAGGGCGATTTGGCTAGAGGAGGCCGGTCTTTTTCCTGATTTCCTCATCGTGGCACTTGAACACGGGCAAATCTGCGCCAAAGTAGCTCCTCACCATGCTGCACAGCCCGCAATTTCTCAAACTGGTCAATGACGCAAAAAAACGCGTCAAAGAAATCTCCGTTCACGATGCCTACGTCGAGGCGAAAAAAGCCGGCGTTTATCTCGTCGACGTCCGCGAGGAAAGCGAGTGGCACGCGGGTCATGCGCCGGGTGCGGTGCATCTGGGTAAGGGCATCATCGAGCGCGACATTGAGCAGCGCATCCCCGATATCAAGGCACGCATTCTCTGCTATTGCGGCGGCGGCTACCGTTCGGCGCTTGTCGCGGACAATCTCCAGAAAATGGGCTACCTCAATGTCATTTCCGTCGACGGTGGCTTTAAAGGCTGGCGGGAATTGGGCTTGCCGATTTCGACGGCACCGGAAGTTCCTCCACGCAGCCCGCATGAAAAACTGGGCGGGCTCTATCACCTGCCGCGCATGATCGACAAGGCCCGGCTTTTTCCTGCCGGCAAGTTGCCTGGGTACAATTACCTAACTTTCGGCTTCGACAAGACCTTGCTCGATTTCCTCTGCCTCGAGGGCGCCATTTTCGAACAGATCGTGACCAAGAATCCCACGGATGAAGGTGTCATTAATGCGTTGAAGGAACATCTCGGGCCGGCTTGGCCCAGCGATCACGCCATCACCGACTTCAATAACAAGATTGTGAACCGCAAGCCCGATTCTCCCGAGAAGACGGTCGCCTTCGAGCAGCGCCGCGCGGTTTGTGCGCCGACCAAGAAAAAGGTCGAAACCTATTTCGATTTGATCGATCTGGAAGAGGACCGGTTGGAATAGGGTTGAGCTTTCCTTAAAGTCCCGGTCGGACCGGTAGATTTCCATTCTCTTAGGCTCGCAAAGGAGAAAAATTCCCCCTAGATGAAGGGGTGAATGCAGTCGCTGCACGCGCCTCTTTTCTGGGTCGGGATCGCCTTTGCGTCGGGATGTCTGCTTGGGCTTGATGGCGTCGTTGCATTGCGGATAGCGTTGGTCATCTGGGGACTCGCCGGACTGCTGTGGTTGGTGGTGGGACGTCGGCCCAAGGCTTCGCTCGCCGCTTTCTACATCTTCACTGCCTGCTCGGGACTGGCCTACACGCTTCTGCTGAATGCGGCCATTCCTCCGAATGATCTCCGTTTCTTGCCGGATGAAAAGACCTTAACTACCACGCAATGGCGTGGGACGATTGTTGAGGAGCCGGTTGCGCAGGTTTTTTCGCATACAACGAGACGTTCGGTCGGTCGGGCTTCGTTTGTCCTGGAGGTGGAGGCGTGGCGACCGACCGGCGGTCGACTTTTCGGGGCCGAAATGGATACGCCATGGCAACCAGCCCAAGGTCTTGTTCGTTGCACATTGGTTGGGCCGGCGAAGGAACTCAAATGTGGAGACCGCATCGAATTCGCCGCACCCCTAGCCACGGTTCCGCCCTCGCTCACTCCCGGCCAGTTAAACTATCGCGCCTGGGAGGCTGCGCACGGAATCTACTATCACGCCACGATTGCGGCTTTGAATTGGCAACTGGCAGGGACAGGCGTGGGAAGCTGGTGGCAGGAGTTGTCCTTCCGCGCCCGCGACTGGGCCTATGGCCGCCTGCAACTTGGTTTGGAGGACGATCCGCGGATGGCCGATTTCCTCGCCGGCATGTTGATCGGTTACCGGCAGGAGATCCCCACGGACATCGAGCAGGATTTTCGGCGTACCGGGACGCTCCACGTGTTCGCTGTCAGTGGGCAGAATATTGCCGAGATGATCGTGGTGGCCATGGTTCTCTTGCAACTCTGCGGCCTCGTCCGCTGGCGCTGGGCCTGGATGCTTGCGCCGCTTATTTTGGTCTATTGTCTCCTGACCGGATCGCCCTCGAGCGCGATCCGTGCGACGGTCATGGCGTTGGCGGTATTGGCCGCCTGGAGGCTGGGACGTCCACTCAATGCGCTCGGCTTCTGGTCTCTGGCCTTTCTGGCCATGCAAATCTGGAACCCAGGCATTCTTCTCGATCCAGGCGCGCAGCTTTCCTTCGGCGTGGTCCTTGGCTTGATCCTTCTGGCACCACCGCTGATGCGGCTGCTCGTCCGGCCTTTCAACCATGATCCGTTTCTGCCGATCGACCTGCTGACCGCCGGGCAGCGCCGTGAAGAGAAAGCCTGGCGCTGGTTCACGGTACTGCTCGCGGCCTCCATCGCTCCCACCCTGGTCAGCGAGCCGATCACCGCGATTGATTTTCATCAGGTCACACCGATCTCCATCTTCGCCAATCTCGTTGTTGTTCCTGTGGCGGGTCTCATCACCATCGTTGGCACGCTGAGTATCGCGGTCTCGCTTTTGAGCGCACCGCTGGCCTCACTCTTCAACAACGCCAACTGGCTCTTTGCCAAGTTATTGATCCTGTTTGTCGGTTTTCTCGCGCATGAGCCGGGGGCCTCCATCAACGTGCCTGATCTGCGTATACTCGGCTCGCCGACTCCCGCATTTGTCGTCGCCCCTTTGCCGGAGAGTGCTTGTCTCCTCGTCTGCACCTCCCAAGGGGATTGGTTGGTGAACACCGGGCGTGAGACTCCGGTACCTTCGTCGACCTGGCATCTGCTGCAGTACTACGGCATCAACCGGTTGGAAGGACTTGTCCTCGCGCACATCAGTACTCCCGAGAACGGCGGGGCGGAAATGATCGCGCGCGATTTTCGTCCGAAGCGTGTGGTGGTTCCATGTCTGCCCAGCCGCTCGCCGCTCGAAAAGGCTGTCCCCACGATTGTGGCGCTTTCAGGAGGAAAGCTCGATCAATGGCAACGCGGGCAAAGGATCGCCTTGGGGCAGAACGTCGTAGTGGAGGTGCTGCATCCTGCGCCGGATAGCTCGGAGACACGTGCGGAGGACCGTTCGTTCGTGCTGCTCTTTCACGTTGGAGATTGCACTCTGCTCTGGGCGGGAAAGATCAGTTCAGAAGCCCAGGCGGATCTTCTAGCCGCCTATCCCGGGCTTCAGGCCGACGTGCTGGTCATGGGAGCCGAGGCGCCGCTGGACGATGCGTGGCTCCGCTTGCTTCATGTCCGGTATTGGCTCCAGATTCCACCGCGAGACCGCCAGCTTAACTCCAACCAGGATACAGTTCCGGTGACTGAAGCATGCGAAGTCTGGCCGCTCTCACAGACGGGAGCGGTGGAGATTCATTTCCCCACGCCCAAGGTGGGACAGCCTCCCGGCATCGCCTTGCAGCCATGGCTGGCGTTGCCGGAAAAGCCTTGAGAGATTTTACGCCAGCTTCTGTCCCCGGGCGACGCGCAGGATGCGATACCAGTTGTCGCGATCCAGGGTGAAAGTGTCGGCCTGGGCCGCCTCCTTCATCGCCTCGGCGCGGACAGTGCCGATGATCGGGATGATCTTGCTTGGATGGCGCATCAGCCAGGCCATCAGGACAGCCAGCGGCGTCACGCCGTACTCTTTGGCGATGCTGGCCAGCAGCGGACGCAGGCGCATGATGATCGCCGCCTTCGGATTGTCCTCGCCCGGAATGGGAGCAGTGTCGCTCAAGGCCGCGCCAAGGCGACCGCCTCCGAGCGGACTCCAGGCCAGTGGGGTCATCTTCTTTTCAAGACATTGGTCGAGTGTTCCATCCTCAAAGGTATCGAGACGCAGGAGGTGAATCTCCACCTGATTGGAAACGAGCGGGAAGGGGAGCGCGGCCTGCAGGGCGCTCACGAGCGAGGGCCGGAAATTGCTCACGCCGAAATAGCGGACTTTGCCGGCCTTGTGGATATCGATGAGCGCCTGGGCGACCTCGTCCGGGTCGCACAACCAGTCGGGGCGGTGCAGTTGATAGAGATCGATCCGGTCGAGCTGGAGGCGCTTGAGGGACTCGTCAATTGACCAGCGGATGTGCTCGCCGCTGAAATCGTAACGGTGCGGGGTTCCCACGGGCTCGTCCTCGAAGCGGATGCCGCACTTGGTGGCGACCACCAGTTGCTCGCGCCACTCCGGGTGCTTTTTCAAGGCAAGCCCGTGGATCATCTCGCACGTGGTGTCGCCATAGATATCGGCATGATCGATGAAGGTATAGCCAGCCTCAACCGCGCTTTCGAGCGCCTTGATGCCCCGCTCAATGGCGACGGCGTCAACTTTGTCTTTGTCCCATGTTCCGGAAATGCGCATGGCGCCATAACAAAGTCGGGTGACTTGAAGATCGGTGGCGCCAAGGGGGATGGTATTCATAGTTAAGTGTGCAGAATTACAATTTTGCCGATGGGTTTGACAGATGGTCTGTCACGGTTAGTTTGCCCTGAAAGGTATTAACCTGAGGTTTAAGGATGGATACAGTCTTGAAAAGTGAAAACATCGCCGTCGAGCGGAAAAACTTTATCTTCGACCTGCGCGAGAACCCCCGGGGCCGCTTTCTGCGGATCACGGAGGACGCTAATGGCCGTCGCGATTCGATCGTTATTCCCGCTCCTGGCTTGGAAGAGTTCCGCCGGGTGCTCGACGAGATTATAGCTGCGGACAAGCAGGCGGGCAGTTCGTCCTGATGATTTACGGTTAGCTTAGGGCCCGCCGGGGGCGGGATTCTGTCCGGTGATCCTGTTGACAGAAGCCGTCGCTGCCGCGCGAATTTTGGGCGACTGCGTCGTATCCGCGGCAATCGCCTGCAGGGCGGGAACCGAGGCTTGGTCCTTCAAATTGCCAAGTCCAATAATGCTCCAGCCGCGTACGTTCACATCCGTGTCCTTGAGCGTCTGTTGCAGGAGCGGGATATAGGCGGGATCACCCGACTCGCCGAGGCCCTTGAGGGCTTCCAGGCGGAGAGTAAGGTCCGGCGATGCCGTCAGTTTGGTCAGGACAGGGACCGCCCGCGGATCGTGCATGAAGGCGAGACAGACGCCCGAGATCATCTGAATTTTTGGATTCAAATCGTTCAAACGCGCGGCAAATTCCTCTGCTGAGACACCCTGCGTCCGACTCAGGTCCAGCAAGGCAGACTCCGCCGAGCTTTCCACGGTGGTGTCGGTGTCGGTCACCGCGTCGAGCAAAGGCTTGATCGCACGCGGGTCTTTTTGCAGTCCCAGGGAACTGGCTGCTTCCGAGCGGACGAACCAGTTCTGGTCCTTCAATGCGGCAATGAGGGGATCGATCGTGCTGGGATCCTTGATTGTCCCCAAGGCCGACACCGCGGCGCGGCGGACGTCCTTGTCATCATCCTTGGAGGCGGTGACGAGGGCGGGAATGGCATCGGGCTTTCCTTCCAGGCCGAGGACACGGACGGCCCCGGTGCGGATCATCGCATCCTTGTCCTTCAGCGTATCGGCAATAACGGTATCGCCCGGGTTGCCCATGAGAATGTCCGAATAGACAGCCGAGGCCAGGTCGGCCCGTTCGAGGTGGAGATAGACGAGAATCTGGGCTCGTTCCAGTTTCAGGCACTCTGAGTCCGAATGGATTTTCTTCTTTAAGGCTTCGTTGGAAGCCTGGTCGGTTACCGGAGGGTTGTCGGCGCGGATCTTCGCCACACGTGCCTGCAGGGCAGCCAACAGAACCGAATTGGCATCCTGATATTGCTTCTGGTCCTGCAAGGCGCCGGCCTTTTGCAGGGCTTCCTTGGTTTCCTTGTTGCCGCAGCCAGCCAGGGCCACGGCGGCACATGTCATCAGAAAAAAACGCCGAAAACAAATATGCATGAGACAGATCATTAAGCGGCACGTTGTCATTTGGCGCAAGAAAAAGTACGGGCCCGGCGGACGGCCATTCCCCAAAGGTTGCATCCGTCGCCGGTTTCGTTGACAGTAGCCTTATGTCAACCCGCCGTACCGTCCGCGTGGCCGAGGTCCTGCGCAAGGAACTCGCCGCCTGCATGAGCCAGTCCCTCGATCTCGAAGGGCTGTTGATCACCATTTCTTCCGTCGAGCTCCCGCCCGACATGAAGCAGGCCTTCGTCTACGTCAGCACGATCAACCCCGAATTGGACCAGGAAAAGACCCTGGCCGTCCTCAATCGGAACCGGAAGGAATGGCAGAGCCGGATCGGTCGCCGCCTCGGCACCAAATTCACCCCGCAACTGATCTTCCGCTTCGATGACGCCATCGAGCGCGGTGACCGGGTCATGGAAATCCTGACCAAGCTCGAACTCGAAAAAGAAAAATCCTCCTCCGAAAATAAACCCAAATGAGTAACCGCCGCCACGACGGACGCCGTCCCGACCAGCTTCGCCCCATCACCTTCAAGCCCGGCATTGCACCTCACGCCGCCGGTTCCGTCCTCGCCAGTTGCGGGCGAACGCAGGTCATCTGCGCTGTCACAGTGGAGGAAAACGTTCCCCGCTGGATGAAGGACCAGAAGGTCTCCGGCGGCTGGATCACCGCCGAGTATTCGATGCTGCCTTATTCGACGCTCGACCGGAAAGCACGCGACATCACCAAGGGCCGGCTCGATGGTCGTAGCACCGAAATCCAGCGCCTTATCGGACGCAGCGTCCGCGCGGCAGTCGATCTGGAGGCGCTTGGGGCCCGGACGATCTGTATCGACTGCGATGTGCTCGCGGCGGATGGAGGCACCCGCACCACGGCGATCACCGGCACCTATGTCGCACTCGAGCTCGCTGTGAAAAGCCTGCGCAAAAAGGGACTTCTGCCCGCGACCGGAAAATCACCGATCAAGACGCCTTTTGCCGCCATCAGCGTCGGCGTCGTCAACGGCGCTCCCGTCCTCGATCTCGACTACATTGAGGACAAGGACGCCCAGACCGACATGAACGTCGTGATGACCGCCAAGGGCCAGTTCATTGAAGTCCAGGCCAGCGGCGAGGAGAGCACCTTTTCCCCGAAGGAATTTTCTGCGCTGATTGCGCTCGCGACGAAGGGCATCAAGAAGCTAAGTGCGTTGCAGAAGAAGGCGCTCAGCTAAATCGAGGCCATGAAAAAGGAAACGCCGTGGATCCTCGCCGGCGCCTTTCTGCTGTTCGCGTGGGTGGCAGGCTGCTCGGTGGTCGCCGTGGTCTTATGGGAGCGAAACAACCCTTTCTCCAGCAAGGCTTCATCCAATCCTGCCGACTACAAGATCAAGTTCGGCCTTGTTACTGTTGATGCCGATGAAAACGCGACGTTCAGCAAGGAGACCGACGTCGTGCCTTTGCGCTATAAGGACTCCGGTTTTCGCTTTGGCTTTCAAATCACGCCCCCGGATGAAAGGCCCTACTCCTTTCACTGCATCTATCATTTTCCTTCACCGCCCAAGATACTCTCGGGCGACTCATTCGAAAGCACTGTGCCTTCCACCACCATGCAAACGAAGGAAATGGAAGTTCCCGGAGGCACTTTCGTAAGCGGAAGTTGGTTTGACCCCGGTGATCCGTTGGGCGAACAATCCATCGACGTGTTCATTAACGGCAAGTTCGCCAAGACCATCAAGTTTACGGTGATCCCCGACCACTGATTCTATCGTCAGGCGAAGCGATCAATTTCCAATCGCATGGTCCGCCGGGAGATTATCACCGGCCCAGAGTCGTCTTTGCGTCCAGGGTTGGTCCGGTTCGGTCCATAACGGATCGCTCGGCGGAAGCCCCAAATGCAGGAGGCCGACCGTGCAAAGATAGAGACTGCCGGTTGAAATATAACCCTCGGCCTGCAGCGGCTGATGTCCCACCACCCCCATCTGCAACCAACCTTTCGCATCGAACGTCCCCGGCGCTTTGATCATCCGTCGCATCACTTCCGTCAACGCCGCGCGAACAGAACTCGGGGCAATCTCCTTCGCCAACTGATGCTCAAGGGCCAGCATGGAAAGTGTCTGGAATGCGCCGAAGCGGTAACAACTCGACCGCCCGACCACCGGGAATGTCGCCTCGGGCGAAATCAACCGTTCCTGCACCACGGCATAGCGGCGGGCCCGTTCCAGGATAAGCGGATAATGCGAGCCGAGCTGATGCCCTTTCTTCACGCAAATGCGCAGGATATCGAGCAACATCGGCTGGATCACGAAGCTGTTGTAGTAATCCCAATGATAGTGCGGGCCGTCGCCATAGGTGCCGTCGCCCACGTACCATTCGAGGTGCTTGTCGATCGCCGTTTGGATCGGCTTGAAATCGCAGTCGCCGGTGAATTCCCACAGGGCCGCCTCCACCATCGCGCTGAAGAGCAGCCAGTTGTTCTGGCCCGGGACGATGACGCGGGTTAGCTTGAATGCCTCTACCAGACGATGCCGGTTCTCCCGGTCCAGGTTGCCCCAAAGTTGCTTTGGCGCGCGCAAGAGGCCGTGGGCAAAGAACGCGGTATCGACCACCGGTTGCGAGCCCTTGTTGAAATTCATGTAATCGGGCGATTGCGGATCGACCGCATGGCCGAGGCCCTTCACCGCGAGGTTGATGAATTTTTCGCGCAGCTTGCCTTCCTCCGTCGCATCCGGCCCCAACTCCAGCCACGGCGCAACGCCGGCGAGGGAGCGTCCCAGCGCCTCCAAATGGGTGAAGAGGGGGCGCTCCTTGGCCTCCGGCGTTTGTTCCACCGGCATCCGGGCCCGAAGCTGTGCTTCGCTGAGCGCGGTGAAGACCGGCTCCACGATCCGGGTCAGGATTTCAACCGAGTATTTGCGCGCCGTGAGGCCGTCGGAGAGGGGAAGTGTCATGAGGTATTCTCTAGATACCCGTCCCGGTTCCTTTTACAAGGATTTGCGCAGTCGCTACTCCAGCGGATTCTCTTTGCACCATTCGACAAACTTCTTCAACGCCCGGCCCCGGTGACTCAGGTTCGTCTTGGTTTTCTCGAGCAATTGGCCAAACGTCTTCGTATAAGTGCGCGGAACAAAGAGCGGATCGTACCCAAATCCATTGGTTCCCTTGGGCTCCAGGACAATGGCTCCCTCGCACGCGCCGTCGAACGTCGCTAGCACTTCACCGGCCTTCGCCAACGCCAACACGCAACGGAAGCGTGCCCCGCGCTGTTCCGGCGTCATCGCGCCAACGCGTTTCAACTCTTCAAGCAGTTTGGCATTGTTCCTTTCCGTGGAGGAGGGGATGCCGCCATACCGAGCAGAAAAAACACCTGGCGCACCGTCCAAGGCGTCCACTTCCAGGCCCGAGTCATCGGCCAGGGCATAATCAGAAATGAGCTGCGAAGTCGCCACGGCCTTCAGCGTCGCATTGGCCAGGAAGGTGTCACCCGTTTCGGCGATCTCGTCCGAGCCGTCCATCTCGTGATAATCGGCTGAACTTTTCACCTCCCAAAACGGCGAGAGGACCGTGGTCATCTCCTGGACCTTGTGCAGGTTGCGGGTGGCGATACAGAGTGTTTTCTTGTTCATACGGAACGGCTGTAGTTAACTGAGAGGCTCCATCCATGCAAGTTCGCAAACAATTTCCTTTTTCCGTCTTCGAGCCCGCCTGGCAGCGCCATTGGGCTGAACAGAGCACCTTTCGCGCCGCCAATCCTGGCGAACCCGGCAGCGAAAAACCGAAATTTTACGCCCTCGATATGTTTCCCTATCCCTCCGGGGCAGGTCTGCACGTCGGCCACCCCGAGGGCTACACCGCCACTGATATTGTCTGTCGCTACAAGCGGATGAAGGGCTTCAACGTCCTCCATCCTATGGGGTGGGATGCCTTCGGCCTGCCTGCGGAACAGTACGCCGTCCAGACCGGCACCCACCCGCGCGAGACGACCGCGAAGAACGTCGCGAATTTCCGCCGCCAGATCGATGCCATCGGCTTCTCCTACGATTGGTCCCGCGAGATCAACACGACCGATCCCGACTACTACAAATGGACCCAGTGGATTTTCCTTCAGCTCTATAAGAAGGGCCTCGCCTACACCTCGCATGCCCCCGTCTGGTATTGCCCCGAACTCGGCACAACGCTGGCCAATGAGGAAGTCATCCAGACCGACGAAGGCCCTCGCTCCGACCGCGGCAATTTTCCCGTGGAGCGCCGGCCGCTGCGCCAGTGGATGCTGAAAATCACCGCCTACGCGGAGCGGCTCCTGAAGGACCTCGACCAGCTCGATTGGCCCGAGTCGCTGAAGGAAATGCAACGCAACTGGATTGGCCGCAGCGAAGGCGCGGAGGTCCATTTCAAGTGCGGCGAAGAAACCATTACGGTTTTCACGACCCGTCCGGACACTCTCTTCGGCGCGACCTACATGGTCCTCTCTCCCGAACATCCGCTGGTAGAAAAGCTCACCACGCCGGAGCAGCGCGAGGCCGTGCAGAAATATAAGGCCGAAGTTGCCAATAAGAGCGATCTCGAGAGGACGGATCTCGCCAAGAGCAAATCAGGCGTCTTTACCGGAGCACATGCTGTCAATCCGGTTAACGACACCAAAATTCCCATCTGGATTGCCGATTACGTTCTGATGGGTTACGGCACCGGAGCGATCATGGCGGTTCCGGCACATGATGACCGCGATCACGAGTTTGCGGTCAAATATGACCTGCCGATTATCCAGGTTGTAGAGTCTCTCCACTCTGCCGTTGGGCTCCAACCCATGGAATCTTCCAGCGCGCCCTTCACCGGCGAAGGACATGCCATTAACTCAGGTTTCCTCGACGGCCTGCCCACCGCCGAAGCCAAGGCAAAGATGATCGACTGGCTCGAAAAGGAAGGGAAGGGGGCCCGCCGCGTTCAATACAAACTGCGCGACTGGCTCTTCTCCCGCCAGCGCTATTGGGGCGAGCCGTTCCCCGTTCTCTGGAATGGCGACCAGCATGAAGTCCTGCCCGAAAGCGAGCTGCCGCTGACGCTGCCTGAACTCGCCGACTACAAACCGAGCCCCGAGGGCAACGCGCCGCTGGCCAAGGCGAAGGACTGGGTCAATCTCCCCGATGGCCGCACGCGCGAGACCAACACTATGCCGCAATGGGCTGGGTCGTCGTGGTACTACCTGCGCTATTGCGACCCGAAGAATCCCGGCAAGCTGATCGATCCCGCCATCGAGAAATACTGGATGGGGAAGAACGGCGTCGATCTCTACATCGGCGGCGCGGAGCACGCGGTGCTGCACCTGCTCTACGCCCGCTTCTGGCACAAGGTGCTCTTTGATATCGGCGTCGTCTCCACGCCCGAGCCCTTCCACAAGCTGGTCAATCAGGGCATCATCCTCGGCGAGGACAACCGCAAGATGTCCAAGGCCTGGGGCAACGTGGTCAATCCCGATGACGTCATCGCCGAGTACGGCGCCGATGCGCTGCGCCTCTTCGAGATGTTCATGGGGCCGCTGGAACAAATGAAGCCGTGGTCGACCAAGGGCGTCGAGGGCGTTTATCGCTTCCTCGGCCGCGTCTGGCGTCTCGTCATGGAAGAGGACCAGGAAGGCCAGTGGCACTTCGCGCCCGCCAAGGTCACCGATGACGCTCCGTCGACCGAGGTGCAACGCAGCGTCCACGCCGCCATTGCCAAGGTCACCGAGGACATCGAGAAGCTCCAGTTCAACACCGGCATCTCGGCCCTCATGATTTTGGTCAACGATCTCACCAAGATTGAGGCCCGTCCACGCGCCGCCATCGAAACGTTGCTGCTCCTGCTCGCCCCCTTCGCGCCCCACATGGCCGAGGAATTGTGGAAGCAACTCGGCCATACGAAGACGCTCGCCTACGAACCATGGCCGGTGGCCGACGCCAAATATCTCGCCAAGAGCGAGGTCGAAATCGTTTTCCAGGTTAACGGCAAGGTGCGCGGCAAAGTCACCGTCGCCCCCGGTTCCTCGCAGGAAAGCGTCGAGACCGCCGCCAAATCGCTCCCCGCTTTTGCCGAGTGGACCACCGGTAAGACCGTGCGCAAGGTCATCTTTGTGCCGGACAAGTTGATCAATTTTGTCGTGGGTTGAGTCTCGTACAATGAAGACTTTGCTATCGTCGGAGCCTACACTCCTGGGGATGGTGCAATGGCTGGGATTATTTGGGTATCTCTACGTACTCATTGGATTGACACTATTGATCTGGTTCGGGATTTTGATTTTTCGTTCGCAATCCCTCTCCAACCACTGCGCATACATTGCCAGTACTTTGTTCCCCTTAATACTGGGGATTGCCGGAGCTGCAACCGGTACTCGCCATTTGTTCACTCTTATCGGTTTACAGGGTATACCGCCGGGTATCGATTCTGATGTTGTTGTAGAGTCCGCCCTCTATGAAATCCTATTTCAGCTTTACTGTGGCAGCATTCTTACCTGTCTCTTTTTCCCTTTAGGCATCCTCGCGCTCCTCATCCGCAAGCCGAAGTAACTTTGGCGTGGCTTAATTTTCGGGAAGGGGGAGGATTCCGCTGTGGAAGTCCCCCGCGCCAACCCTCCGTATGTGGACCTTCTCCATATGCTTTTTTCCATGGGGTTGTTTGGCTTGGTCTTGCTGCTGGTCGCAGTCGCCTTGGGGAGGTGGCTCTGGTTTTGTTTTTTCGCGCGGGCTCTTTGTCGGATTACGTCGCTTATCTCGCCGCGACTTTCTATCCATTTCTCTTTGCCGGTATCGGGGGAACCATTGGTGCCGCGCACTTTCTTAGGGTTTACACCAACCCGCCGGGCATCGGCGCTCCTCAGATGCTGGTCCATATTTTGAGTGCCGAAGTATTCTATCGAATCCTCGGCGGCTCCATGCTAACGGTGCTTTTCCTTACCCTCGGCATCCTCGCCCTCTTCATCCGCAAGCCGAAGTAGGAATCCAGAATTCATCCTGTCCCACAAGCGGCTTCTGTGTACGCTGGCGGCATGTTGAGGCCGACCGTCTATTCCCTTTTCCTGCTGATTTTCACCCTGGCAACACTCGGCCGCGCGCAGCAACCGGCGTCCGCCGCAGCGACAGCCCCCACGGCCTCGCCTTTCGTGCAGCCCACAACGGCTCCCGCCACTGCCCCTGCGCCGGGGCCGAGCCAGGTGATCGTTCTCCTGCATGAGGCGCTCGAACTCCTGCAGAAAAAGGACATCGATGGCGCTTTCGACAAGGTGAATGCCGCCATCAAGCTCGATCCCACCAATCCTGATGGTTACGGTTTGCGCGGCGGAATCTACGCGGAAAAGAAGATGTGGGACAAATCCGAGCAGGATTACAACGCCATCCTCAAGCTTGATCCCAAGAACGTCCAAGCCAAGTTCAACCTGGCCGAGATCGCCTTCATGCAAAAGAAGTATGATGCAGCGCGCCCTCAATTCGTCGCCTTGCAGCAGGACTCGAACTGGGGCGATCTGTCCACTTACAAGGTCTTCCTGTGCGACCTTTGGGGCGGACATAACGACATGGCAGCGAAGGAGTTGGCCGCTCTCGAAAAGGTGGGCTCAGGCGCTTCCTATTATTTTGCCGAAGCCGCTTGGTACCTTTACCAGAAAAAGCCGGAGGATGCCCGTGGTTGGCTCGTTTCCGCGGTGAACATCTACTCGCCCGCCAAGTTCAAGATGTATTCGGCCAGCCTATTTGACCTCGGCTACCTGCCTCTACCGCCCCAGCAAAAAAGTTGACGTACCCTTACAGTGAGGTAATCTTATGAGTATGAAGACGTTGACCAGCTTATTCGCAGTTTTGCTTCTGTCGACCGGCATGGCCGCTGCGCAGGATCTCAGCGGTGCGGTTGGCCCCACCCCACACACGAGCGGTCAGGGTGACATTACCGGTTACCGGTACAATTACGCTCCGGGTTACAACTACAACACGATCAAGTCTGCGCCGGATCCCAAAGTTGTTCTCAAGCCGAAGGTCGGTGGCGTTTTCGTGGATGGAGCGAAATATGGTTGGACGATTATTTCTCCCGTGGCGCCGGTCACTTGGGGCAATGGTGAGAAGTATATGTCCGCCCCCACGCCCGCTCCGGGAGTAGATTTGCAGGGCGAATCGGGCCCCGCCGCCCATCGCGACTCGGGTGGATTCAAGCTTTTCAGCTTCGAATTCTAACCGTCGCTTTTTTCGTCCAAGTTATTCAAAAAATTGCTTGCGCCTGCCCTTAATTCGGGCATGCTTGCGAGCTCGCTAAATCAAAGGAGCATTTCATGTTTGCCGTTATTCGTTCAGGTGGAAAGCAGTATAAAGTCACAGAAGGGGAAACCCTCGATATCGAATTGGTCGAATTTCCCGCCGAGGGCGAGAAAAAGCTCACCATTTCCGATGTCCTCATGGTTGGCAACGGCGACAAGTTTTCGCTCGGCAACCCGCTCCTCAGCGGCGCAACCGTCGGCCTCGAACTGGTCGAGGACATCAAGGCGAAGAAGGTCATCGCCTACAAATACCGTCGCCGCGAAGGCTACCACAAGACCATCGGTCACCGGCAGAAGCTCAGCCGCGTGAAAATCACCAAAATTTCAGTCTAATCAGAAGAGGACACCACTATGGCGCACAAAAAAGGTCAAGGTTCCGTACGCAACGGGCGCGATAGCGTCAGCAAGCGGCTCGGCGTGAAAAAATTTGGCAGTGAGGACGTCATCGCCGGCAACATCATCGTTCGCCAGCGGGGCACCCGCTTTCGTGCCGGGGCCAACGTCGGCATCGGTCGCGACCACACCCTGTTCGCCCTGACGGACGGCGTGGTCAAGTTCGACCGCGTCAACCGCCGCGTTCACGTTCTCGAGAAGGCCGCTTAAGGCTTTTTCAGCATCGCTTCGCTGGTTGCGCTTTCACGCGTCACCGGCGATAATCCACTTATGTTCGTCGATCGCGTCCGTATTGTCGCGCGGGCTGGTAACGGCGGTCCCGGCGCCTGCAGCTTCCTGCGCGAAAAGAACATGCCCGACGGCGGTCCCGACGGCGGCAACGGTGGTCGCGGTGGCAGCGTCGTCATCGTGGTCGATCCCCACGTCAACAACCTGATCAAGTACCGCTACTCCCCGCACCAGTTCGCCAAAAACGGCCAGAACGGCGGCAAGAAGCAGATGTCGGGAAAGTCCGGCGCGGATTGCATCATCAGTGTCCCCCCCGGTACGGTTGTGAGCCGCATCCCTGAGGAAATCGTCCAGGAAGCCCAGACCCAGATTGATCCTGAAGTTCCCCGGACACCCAACGACCTGGTGCCTGTTCCTGAAGATCCCGCTGTGCTTGAGCCCGTGGCCGACCTTGTGAAGCCCGGGGACAAGTTTGTCCTCTGCGCCGGTGGCCGCGGTGGACGCGGCAACATGAATTTCAAGTCCTCGACCAACCAGGCGCCGAAGCGCTACGAAAACGGCGAGGAAGGGGAGCGCGGCCAATTCCAGCTCGAGCTCAAATCGATCGCCGACGCTGGACTGGTCGGTTATCCCAATGCCGGAAAGTCGACCCTCCTTTCCCGGCTTTCCCACGCTCATCCCAAGATTGCTCCCTATCCCTTCACGACGCTGGAGCCCATGATCGGCGTCGTGGAGTACCCCGATTTCAGCCGCGTCCAGGTCGCGGATATTCCCGGACTGATCGAAGGGGCCCACGAAGGCATCGGCCTTGGTTACGAGTTTCTCCGCCATATTGAGCGCTGCAAGATGCTCCTCTTCGTCATCGACATGGCCGGCAGCGAGGGACGCGATCCGCGTGACGATTTCGCCCAGTTGCGCAAGGAGATCAGTCTTTATCAAAAAGAACTCGGCGAACGGCCCTATCAAATCATCGCCAATAAAATGGATCTTCCCGAGGCGGCGGAGAACCTGAAGAAATTCGAAAAGAAGGTCCGGCGCAAGGCGATCCCGATTGCCGGCGATCTCCCCGAAGGGGTCGAGGAACTGAAGGCCTTCCTCAAGAAGGAACTCCTCGGGTCGTAACCACTAGTGAATTTGCGCGGCCGGGTCCGGGGTGGCGGGCGCGGTGCTCGGGGGAGGGGTTGCTCCCGGAGGTGGTGGCGGAGCGAGGGGTGGCAATGCTTTTTCCGGCGGCATTAACACGGTATCGATCTCATTGATGATGCCATTCTGGCACCGGATATCCGCGTGGATGATCTTGGCCTTCATCACGGTCTGTGTCCCTGACTTGGTCTTGTGGATCGTAAGTGGCGCACCCTGGCACGAAAGGACGCTTGGCGTGACGGCAAGGTCCTTGGCGGTCAGCCGCTTTCCATTAACGACGTGGTAAAGCAGGATGGCCTGAAGGCGCTCCTTGTTTTCGGGTAGGAGCAAAGCTTCCAATGTACCGGGAGGCAGCTTGGAGAAGGCGGAATCGGTCGGCACAAAAAGGGTGAACGGCCCCTTGGTGCTGAGAAAGGTGGTCATGTCCGAGCTCTGCATCATCTGGGCGAACTTGGTCAGAATGCGGTTGGTCGACACCGTGTCGGCAATATCGAGCATCTTGGGCGCCTTGGCTGCTTCAGCCGACACGCTCAGTAAGCCGACCAGGACGGCTGCCAGACCGCAGCGAAGTCCTGCGCACCGTAAAAGCGAACGAAAGGACTGTTTCATCGTGGTCTAAAATAGAGGCTGGTTTGTCCGGAGACAAGAGACAGCTTTTAGAGTCAATCTACGGCCGGACCCTTCAATTTTTCGCGGGCTTTATCGACGAAATAATTACACGCCTCGGGGCAGACGAGGGGGATTTCATTGGACGGCACGTCCACGGGCTGGGCGGCAGGCGGCCACAGTCTCTTTTTCAAGCAACCAGCCTGACAGACATCAGTGACCAGGTCACCGAGAGCTGTCCCATCGATTTCGCGGACGATGCGAAACCGCCCGGTCTGGCGCTCGGCCGTTTCCTTCCAGGGAGTCACCGGAAGCTGGTTGATTTGCTGAAGTTTCCAGTTGGCCAGGGCGGAAGGGTAGAGGTAGTCGAGGGCTAGGATCACATCAGATAAATGAACGCTGCTCCAGAGCCATCCCGAGCGCAAATTGGGTGCCGCGCGAAGTGGTCGAAAATTCTTGTCCCGATCAAGCCGAATCAATTCGCGAAGGTCTTCCAGTGAAGAAAGCTCTCTTAAAAGTTGAGCATCGGTTTCGAGATCGTCCCGATGCAGTAAATGAAAATTACCACCGAGCGGAAGATCCGGTTCCTGACGCTGTCGAATAACTAACTCCCCTATCATCCACGGGGAGGGAGTGTTTTTCATCAAGCGGCCCAGGGGGCCAAAAAGATGTTCGGAGGCAACTCCATCTGCTGGTGAAAACTGTCCGGGGTGCTCTTTTTCAAATTCGGCCACCTGGCTCAGAATCACATCGGCGACAAAAGCTTCCGTCCCGATGGCGGTGGCGTACCAAAGCCGCCGGTTCGCCTCGTGGTGTGGGTTGGTGAAACTCTGCTCCTTCACATTGTGCGTCAGACCGAGCAGGACGGGTATGTCCTCGAAGGAGTGAAGACCATCTGAGATAAAGAAGGGAACAACGATGACATCGGGGCACGAAGTCAGCGTCCGCCAGTCCTTGACGAAGGGCGCCTGCTCCATCAGCACCGCCTGGCAATCGGCGTAAAGACCGCGCTCTCGGATGATGGTCACCTGCTCATGGATGATCTTGGTTGAGTTGTCGTTGAGGGAAGTCCCATGTCCGCAAATAAACAGGCAGGCCGTCTTTGCTGGATCAGGAATCTCTTCACTCGACTTGGAGACGACTTCTATCGCCCGGCGCAAAAGGGCCTCGGTCATGGACGGATGCAGTCCCACGGGCTGGCAGTAGAAGATATCCTGTCCATCACGGTGAGTGATGGGCCCGTCGAGGCCCAGTTCCCGGGGGATAATCTGCTCCGTGAAATAGCCCGAACTAATAAAGTTCGGAACCACATAGACTTTTTTGAGAGAGCATTGACGCAGTGCTTGTCGAAAATTCGGTTCTTCCTTCCAGAACCCGACATGGACTTCCGCGAAAATATTGCGTCGCCGGATTTCCTCCGCGTGCTGATACGTCGGCGCGCTGGAGTCGGCATTCAGGGTCGAGCCGTGTCCCAGCAAAAGCAACGCGGCATCGCGAAAGGGAGTGGCCATGGAAGTTGAGCTCACGCCGCGGCCGGACCCTTGGCCAATCGATTCTTGATCCACCGGCTGATGTGCCGGGGCTGGGAAGACATCGCCCGACCGGTCTGGTACATCAGCGGGCCGAGTTCGAGTGAGCGGCGATGGAAAGTGACTTTCCCGGCACGAATGCCGGCAAAAATCGCTTCCGGGGTGAGTTCGTCGGCCTCCACGGTGCTTGCATTCTTGCCTATGGCCGCAAGCGAATGGGCATCGGAACAGGCGACCATCGGTTTGCCGTGTTGCTGGGCCCAGCGTGACGCGCGGAGATTGGGGTTCACCCGCGAGGGCACCCAATTGTGATGGAGCATGCACCACTCGACCGCATCGATACAGTCATCGTGGCCATTGAGCAGACTGCCCAGGCAGGAGGGATGGGGATAAAAAGGGTGAGGAGCAATCACCAACACGTCCGGTTTGCGCGCGCGCAGGGCCCGCACCTCGTCCCAACTCGGCGCGCTGGGAAGATCACCCTCGACAAGGTTCAACACGACCAGATGCTTGTGGTCATTGATCTCGGCTTCCATGCCGGGGATGAGCAGGATGTTGCGGGATTTCGCATAGGCGAAGGCCTCGGGATCGGCGCAGATCTTCCGGTGCCAGGTGACCGCGATGGCGCTCAGGCCCACTTCTTTGGCCCGGTCGATGTGCTCAAAGATCGTGTGCCCGAGGTAGGTATCGACGGGATCGCCATGGCAATGACTGTGCAATTCAACGCGATAAGACGGCACATTCTCATTATGCCCGCGCCTGTGCCTAAGGCAAGGGGGCGGAGTAGTTGCTATTGTCTTCAAAGCCGCCTTGGGGAAACATCTCCCATGCTGCGGTGGACGATTTTGTTGTTCGGGTGCCTGTGGTTGGTGACAACTGCCGCGTTCGCCAAGGCACCCGGGGAACTTTACCGCGGAAAGATCGAATGGGCCCGCCTCCAAAATCCGGATCCGCAATGGCACCGTCACGCGGACAGCGATCCCCGGCTGCTCCAATTCATCCGCGACAACACCACGCTGAATATCGATACGACCTGGTACGCCGCCGATGTCGAAAATTTGCGGGAGATGACCGCCTATCCGTTTCTCTTTTCTTCCGGCATTCACTTCATTGCGGATGAAAACGGTCGCAAAAATATCCGGGAGTACCTCCTGCGCGGCGGCTTCATTTTCATCGATGCGTGCATTAATACGGACGTCAACCCGGATCCGGACGCCTTTCTCAAGACGCAGATCGATGCCTTCCAGGCCATCCTGCCCAAGTTCAAGATCGAGCGCCTGCCTCCCGATCACCCTATCTTCCGCTCCTGCTTTGAAATGAAGGAGGGATTGCCTCACACCTACATGGAAAACCGCTACAATCCCGCCTGGGCCAGGCACGGCCTCTATGGAGTCTATTCCGGCAACCGTTTTGTTGGCTTAATCAGTCTAAGCGGCCTGCAATGCGCGTGGGCCGGGAATGGCCCCAGCATGGAGCACCGGATCAACTGCATGAAGATGATGGTCAATATCTACGTTTATGTCGTCGAGCACTAGAGGGCAGCAGAAGGGCCCTGAAAAGCCTTTACCTGTCTGCCTGAACTGGTACAGTCTCCCTTCCCGAGAACGGACTCAGGCGCAAGCCGGAAACCGCTTCTCCCCGAAAAGGGCCCTTAGCTCAGCGGATTAGAGCGGCTGACTACGGATCAGCAGGCCATAGGTTCGAATCCTATAGGGCCCACTCTCAAGTTAGTTGAAGAGTGCCAAAATAGCCAATTTAAGCACTATGATGGCACGAACGAAGACCCAGACTTATCGCCGTGTCTGACGTTGCAAAAATCCTTCCGGCAAGGTTTTTTGGCTAGTTGACCTCTCAAAAAGCGTAACTCGGTTCGATCTCGTCACCCTCTTGCGCTGAGCATCCCGCTGCGAGACCGATCGCTCATTTGGTTACACTGGTAACAAGTATAACGCTTTCTTGTGAGCTCATTTCCCAAGCCGCAAAATCCTGTTCCTCGACACACCCAATGAAAAAAAAGCTATCTCGCAAACTAATTTCAAGGAACCTCGTTGTGCTGTTGATACTCGTCGTCAGCTTGACCGCTCTTTGCAGCATGGCAAAGGCTGACGCTACCCCCCTTTACCTCAATCCGGACGCCCCGTTGGACCAGCGGGTGGCCGATCTGATCTCGCGCCTGACCCTTGAAGAAAAAGCCACGCTGCTAAACCACAGAGGCCCCGAGGTACAACGCTTTCACATCCTTTCCGATAAGTGGAACCAATGTCTGCACGGCGTAAAGTGGAACGACGGCGGTCCCACCACCTTGTTTCCCATTCCGACGGGAATGGCCGCGACTTGGAACCCGGCGCTGATTCATCAAGTGGCCGATGCCACCTCTGACGAGGCTCGTGCGATCTACAATGCCTGGCACGACGACCCCAACTTCAAGGGCGATAAGAATGGCCTGATCTACCGTTCCCCGGTCATCAATATTTTGCGCAATCCCTATTGGGGCCGTGATGGAGAGGCGTGGAGCGAAGATCCCTTTCTTTGCGGGCGAATGGCGGTGGCGTTCGTTCAGGGCTTGCAAGGCGATGACCCGCATTATCTCAAGCTGGCCTCAACCTTGAAGCATTTCGCGGTGAACAATGTCGAAAAAGATCGCCAGACGCTCTCAGCCACGGTGAGTGAACGGATGTTGCGCGAATATTGGCTGCCCCATTTTCGCGATGCGATCGTGGAGGGCAAGGCGCGCTCAATCATGGCGTCATACAATGAGATCAATGGTGTCCATAATGTCTACAATCACGAACTGCTTATCGATATTCTGAAGAAGGACTGGGGCTTCGACGGCTTTGTCGTGTCTGATCTCGGCGGCGTGCACGACAAAGCTATGGTGGTGAAATCAGTCAATGCCGGCTGCGACTTTTCCGACAAGGAGTTCATGGAATTCATTCCGGAAGCGGCACGCTCGGGCCAAATCACCGAAGCGAGGCTTGATGAAGCATTGGGCCGGGTGTTGAAAGTCCGATTTCAACTGGGAGAATTTGATCCGGCTGACCGGGTGCCGTATCGAAAAATCCCGATGAGCGTGGTCTGCTCGCCGGAACATCATGCGTTGTCGATCGAGGTTTCCCGTCAATCGATTGTCCTGCTCAAGAACGCGGACCATTTTCTTCCGATCGACCGGGCGAAGCTCAAGAAACTTGCGGTCATCGGGCCGTTGGCCAATCACTTTGTCGAAGGCAATCGAGGCTACTCCGGAGCGCTCGGGCGCAAGACAGTCAATATCTTTCAAGGAATCAAAGACCGGGCGCCGAACCTGGATGTTGTTTGCGTAGATGGGGCCGAGATCGCTCCACCTCGACCGGGCAAAAATACACAGGCGCCTCCGCCTTTCGATTACGCCGGGGAATTGCAAAAGGCGGTCGAGGCCGCGAAAAGCGCGGATGTCGCGGTTGTTTGTGTAGGCACGAACCTGTCCATCGAAATGGAAGGGCGCGACCGCACAACGCTGGCCTTGCCGGGCAACCAGGAGCAACTTGTGGAAGCGGTAATGGCGGCCAACCCGCGTACCGTCGTGGTGCTGGTCAATGCGGGCCCCCTGACCATTCCATGGATCAAGGACCATGCCCCCTCCATCTTGGCGGCATGGTCGAGTGGCGAGGAGCAGGGTCATGCCGTGGCCGACGTTCTTTTCGGTGATGTGAATCCGGGAGGGCATTTGCCGTATACCGTTTACGCCTCCGAGGCACAAGTTCCTCCCCAGGATGAATACGATATTTCCAAAGGCTTTACTTATATGTATCTCAAAGGGGACGCCCTTTTCCCCTTCGGACTTGGCTTGAGTTACACGACGTTCAAATACTCCGATCTCAAGTTGTCTCAAACCACCGCCAAGGATGGAGACACCATTACCGCCACGATGGACGTAGCCAACATCGGCACCCGCGATGGCGACGAGGTGGTACAGGTCTACGACCGCGAACCCGCCGGCAAGGTGGTGAAACCGCTTGAGCGCCTCGTCGGCTTCAAACGGGTTACAATCAAGGCGGGCGATCACGCAATCGTTTCCATTCCCTTAGAAATTGCCCGCATGCGCTACTGGGACGAAACCACTCACGCCTTTGTTGCCGAGCCGGGCACGTATCACATCATGGCGGGATCCAGTTCGACTGACTTGCCTCTGAGCGCCTCCTTCAGCGTCGGCAACTAGCCCGCTCCTTCTCGTCCCGTTTTAACTCGTATCAAACCTATCAATCCTAACCCAGCCTCGTTATCCTGACATCTACCGCTCCGTTTCGATTCCATGCCCGGTTGTTTCTTGGGATCGTGGCTCTTCTCTTTTCGAACTTCGCGTGGGCCTCTTCTCCCACTGAATCGAAAACTCCGTCAGTTCCTCTATTCGCCGCCGGACAGTCCATCCTCCCAAATCCGAAGACCGCCGGGACAGAAGCCGCCACGAAAACCAAGGCCGCCTTGCGCTTCCCTCCGGCAGTTCATGGGTGGACTTCTGGACCGGCGAGAAATTGAACGGAGGACAAACCATCCTCGCCGATGCCCCACTAAAGACCTTGCCACTCTTCGTCTGCTCGGGCTCGATCGTCCCTCTTGGGCCCGATCTGCAATATACCGGTGAAAAACCACCCGATCCGATCGAGCTGAGGGTCTATCCGGGGGCCGATGGCAAATTCTCTCTCTACGAAGATGAGGGAAACGGCTACGGCTACGGCTACGAGAAAGGCGGCCACGCTCTTATTCCCATGAGCTGGGATGACACGAGGAAGGAGTTGTCCATTGGCGCGAGACAAGGCGATTTCCCGGGAATGATTAAGGAGCGCACATTCCGAGTCGTTTTAGTTTCACC